>ENA-UOOH01000113-UOOH01000113.1-fermentation-metagenome-genome-assembly--contig:-NODE-113-length-93860-cov-5.889334_pt1 | contig 93860 bp, 92 predicted proteins | sample MGYA00245778_ERZ724025 | MGnify/ENA primary metagenome ERZ724025 (study PRJEB28704, sample SAMN03018313) | fermentation metagenome | biome: anthropogenic terrestrial biome; feature: soil; material... | reverse complement strand
AAAAGATGAGTATAGTGAATTTGGCAAACTCCAACTGGGAAAGCTGGAAAAAAACATTGGGGCAGGCTGTAGAATTTGCCGAGGAACTGGGCATATCAAGGAACCAGATCGGTTCCATGGCTCAACAGGTGGGAGATCTGCTGGCCCAGAACGTAACCCCGGCAAACCCGGAGCAAAAGGCGGTGAAGGAACTCTGGGATGTAGCAAGTCAGGATGAAAGACAGGTTCTGGCAAACCTCATGACCAAACTGGCGATCAAGAAATAAACCCTGGAAACCGCCCCTGATGGAGCGGTTTCCGGCCGCTACAAGGAATTACTTGTTTCCCTGCCCCAGCCCTTCAGCAGTTCCCTGGTAATGACTCCCAGCCCCTCTTCTTTCTTGAAATATTCCTGATGGCCCTTAATTGGGTCAAAAAGGTTAAGCATGAATTCAATGTTTTCGTCCAACCCTCCGATAACCCTGGGAACCGCCTGGGGCCAGGCGATGTCCAGAATGCCGGCAATATTGCTAAAGCGCCCGACCGCGGGCCTTGCTTCCAGTTCAACGCGCTCGGCCACACCGGCTTTGAACCAGTAAAGCGGACTGCCAATCATGATCAACTGGGATACCTTTTGGGCCGCCTCCTGGTTTTGCTTGAGTGCGCAATAGCATACAATGGATCCCAGGCTGTAACCAATCAGGTGGACCGGCCCGCTGCTGCCGCTGATCGCCTCGTACAGGCGCTCATTGACGGCGCTATGGGTATTCTCCAGGTACAAATAGGTAAAAATGTCCCCAAAATTGTCAATAATTTTGTCGGAAAGCTTTTTGACCGCTTCAATTCCCTTTGCAAACGGGGCGCGCAGTGTACTAAACTCACCGATAGCTCTTTCCCTTAAACCCAGGAGTTGAATCTGAATTCGTTCATCTAAGATCATTTCCTCCTTGGGGCCCGGCACCAGATCGTAATAATAGACCCCCCCAAATTGCTCTTCCGCCAATTCAAGCCCCTTTACGGCCAACTTAACTTTAAGCGACGCCGCCCACTCCTTCCAGTAAAACCGGTCAAAGCTGTGGCCCATTCCGTGCACAAAAAGAATTACCCCATCCAATTTACCTCCCGCATGCTGAGCTAATACAGTATATTCGAGGGCTCCTGGAATGTCAGGGTAATTACCGGCAACAGCTCGTTCCACTTGAAACACCATCAAGCATTGATGTGGAGGAGCGTGGACAAGAAAAAACCCCGCTCTTTAGCAGGGTTTTTACATTGAGAATTTTTTTGAGATAATGGAATCCCTATTGCAAGCTACAAAATCTTCCCTGGTATCCCCACACTGCTTGCAGAAAACGGTAAGAACATCACAGAGCTCACCCTGAGAAACATAAACATCAAAGAGGCTGGGGTCTTCATTGCCACAATCACAATAATACCTGATCAATTTTTCACCTCCGCCCTGTCGCTACAACCATTCGGGCTCAACCAGGCACTCTCTTGTCAATAAGAGCGATCTAAAAAATAATAACCGTTTTTTTAACCCCCTGGACAAATCTTTAAAAAGACTCCGTTACTATGACTGCATTCATTTTAACAGTATACTACCCTTGCCCCGGAAAAACCACCCGGCAAATCCTGGCTCGGATGGTTTTAATCTACGGGTGGGGATAATCTTGTCGGCGGGCAAATACTTTTACCAGCAGCATCCCGGCCACAAAACCCCCAATATGCGCCCAAAAGGCAACACCCTGGGCAGCCTGGGCGGAGAGACTGGCCGTTCCGTTGAGAAGCTGCAGAGCAAACCAGATCCCCAGAAAGACCACGGCGGGAATGGGAATAATTTGAATAAAGATAAAGATGAATACCAGAGTGAGCACTCTAGCTCGCGGGTAAAGGAGCAGGTAAGCACCCAAAACGCCCGCAATTGCGCCGCTGGCCCCAATCAGGGGTGATTTTGAAAGGGGTGCATACAAAACATGGGCAATGGTTGCAATATAGCCGGTCAACAGGTAAAAAACCAGGTATTTAAAATGGCCCATACGGTCTTCTACGTTGTCACCGAAGATCCAGAGATAAAGCATGTTGCTCAATACATGGAACCAACCCCCGTGTAAGAACATGGCTGTTGTAAGCCGGATCATCTGCTCAGCGGTAAAGCCCTCGGCCACCAGTTGCGCGGGAACGACCCCGTAAGCAAAGATGTAGTTGTCCACGTTTTTTCCCAGGGATAATTGAAAGAAAAAAACGGCCAGGTTGATCATGATCAGAAGCACATTAACAATTGGGAAACTCCGGGAAGGGATGTTATCTTTTAAAGGTATCGTGGCTGTTCCCCCCTTCTTCTATTTGGATCATAGTATTCTGCCTTTTTAAACTTTTCCTTCCCCTTTAATAAACTTTTTGTCGTTTTATCTATTTTCTCCAAAAACGGCCTGCGGGCTGATACCTTGAGCGCAACCCTCGGTAAATAAAAAGGCCGATCTTAGATCCTGTCCAGGGCGGAAAGTACGTCGGTCATAACCCGCCCCGCCTTCTCGTTAATTACAAGATCCGCACGGTGGTCCCAGGGCGTGTTGCCTTCATTAATAATGACAAGCTGCCTGGCCTGTTCCGGAAGCGAAGCCACAGGATAAACTTGCAGGCTGCTGCCAACTACAATCAACAGACTGCATCCTATCAGGGCTTGGGTGGCGTGGAAGAAGTCCTCGCCCATGGGATCTTCAAATAAAACAACATCAAGACGAAGCACGCCCCGGCACCTGTCACAAAGAGGCGGGTTAGTTCCAGCCCGATACTGACTGACGAGATGTTCAAAAGGGTAGCTCTGCCGGCAATCCAGGCAGTGGCAGGTACGCAGATGCCCGTGTACTTCCCAAACCTTTTGAGAGCCTGCCGCAAGATGAAGGCCGTCGATATTCTGGGTAATCACACCCGCCAGAAGACCGACCCGCTCCAGACGGGCCAGTGCGTAATGAGCAACGTTGGGCCTGGTCTCGGTAAACCGGGTCCAGTGCTCCAGGTTTATTTCATAAAAGGCGGCCGGGTCCCGGAGGAGGGCGGAAACAGACGCAACTTTTATTGGATCATGCTTTGTCCAGAGACCGGTACCGGAACTGCGAAAATCGGGGATGCCGCTTTCGGTGCTGATGCCTGCACCGGTAAGGGCAAAAGTACGACTGGAGTTCTTTAACATTTCTATCAGAGAAACAATCTTTTGTTCGTAAACCATAATTTTCACCCCTTTATATTTCTTTACAGTAGTTCCCTGGTTAGTTATTCAATATTCTTCACTACAAATTTTTTACCTGTTATTTCAATTATCCTGGTTTTGCTGCACGTTGTCCATCTGAAACACCTTATTTGTTTTTGGGACGGACTTCCGGCCAAAAATTATGCCGCTCAAAAGTTTTCAGGGCATTTAGAAAGCGCGCCTTTAACCCGGGGAAGCGTTCCGTGAGTCCGGCCACCAGTTCCCTGGCCTCTTCCCTCTTGGTATTTCCGTTGGCCGGGCAGGGGTTTGGTATGGCCAGAAGCTTTTCCAGCTCCACCCAACCGCGGATTTCCTCCGCTGAAAGATAAATTAGAGGCCTGATCATTGTCAGATCGCTGCGGTCCAGGTATGTCGCAGGAGCAAAAATGCGCATCTGCCCGGTATAAAACAGGTTCATAAAAAATGTTTCAATTACATCGTCCAGATGGTGCCCCAGGGCGACCTTGCCGCATCCCAGTTCCAGGGCCTTGCTGTGGAAAGCGCCCCGGCGCAGGTGGGCACAGATAGCACAGGGGTTTTTGTCTGCCCTGACTTGAAATACAATTTCAGCGATATCGGTCTTCACAACATGGAGGGCTACGTCCCTGGAGCGGCAGAATTCTTCCAGTAAAGGCACGTCCATGGGCCAGCCCAGATCAATATAAACCGCCTCCAGTTCAAACTTGACCGGAGCCGAGCGGCTGATCAGGGCCAGGGCATGCAGCAGGGAGGTGCTGTCCTTCCCGCCGGACATGCCCACCGCCACCCGGTCACCTTCGCTAATCATGCCGTAGTCGGTAATTGCTTTTTTGATCCGGCCGAGGAACCATTTACGGTAGTCTTTAACCATGAATTACAACTCCTTTTTACCTTGCTTAAATTATAATCGCGCCGGAACTTAAAGATCAACTGCATCGTCAATGTAAGCCAAAAGGTCATCCGGAGTAATACCGGGACATCTCCAACTAAAAAACAGATGGTTTTCCCAATCTTTTAAAACTTGGCCCATAAAACTTCTGATTCACTGTATAATTAACTAATTGCAAGGTTATTCGACAGGGATTATAGTATAGATATAACTATCTGAAAGGACTCCTTCTTATGCTCTGCAAATACGCCATATTTCTACTGCTGAACCTCTTCCTTATGACTGGATGCACAACAGCGCCGCCCGCCCCCCTGGTACCGCCCGGCGAACCACTTGCTCCGGCCGAGGCTGCTCCGGTTGTAGCGCCGGAGCCTGAAGCCCCTACGGAGCCGGCTAAAAAAGTTTACCTGACCTTTGACGACGGCCCAAATTCATATTATACCGGACTGGTTTTAGATGTTTTAAAAGAGTATGACATTAAGGCGAGCTTTGCGGTCCTGGGTTGTAATATAGATAAGAATCCGGATGTTTTTAAAAAAATTCTGGACGAGGGACACGGGATCGTGAATCACTCTTACAGCCACGATTATAAAAATATATACAGCAACCCCCAGGCTTTTCTGGCTGACCTCGAGGCTTGCAACGAGTCCATTGCAAGAATTAGGGGGAATGGTGTTAAAATATTTCGCGCTCCCGGCGGCCCGTCCAAACTGGACAGGGAAACTTTTGAGCTTCTGGAGCAAAACGGGTACATCTCGGTCAGCTGGAATGTGACCAGCGCCGACACAGATCCCGGGGGCGCAAGCCCGGAACAAATTATAGCAAATGTCCAAAACGGAATTATCCGGATGGAAAGCTTCGAAAAAGCCCCGATTGTACTCATGCACGACGGCACTGAGATTAACCGGAGCAAAAATCCTCCCGGAAGCGCGGTAGCTAACTATATTCGCAACCGCGAAAGCATTGTGGCCGCCCTCCCGGAAATCATCGAATTTCTAATGGCGCGAAATTACACCTTTGCCCTTGTGGACGAAAACACCCCACCGGCCTGGTAGTTGGCTCAATACTGCGCCGCCCTTGTTATTTTTCCGGACCAAGCCCCTCCAGCGGGTCGATTTCCTCCAGTGGTCTGCCAAAATAGAGGCTGGATGCGCCAAAAACAAAGTTCAGTACGGCAAAAAAAAGGTAAATCAGGCCTAGCGCCGTACTGCCCTTTAGAAAAAAAGAGCCTAGTAGCAGCAGGAGCCCGTATAAAAAGTAACTCTTTGCTCTCTTCCGGGAGCCGAAGGCTGAATCGCGGATGGCAGTCAGAACAGCCGCTCTCTTTCCCCATCCGCTCATGGCCTGGGTCCCTAGAGCAGGCTCTTCCTCCTGGAAAACACGGGAACCGGCCTGCCGGGCCAGGTCCATCAGCCGGTACCGGTTGACCAGCTTAATCTGAATACCTTTGCGGGCTGCCCCTTTTACCACGCTGAACACACCGGCGTCGAATTCACCCGTTGTCAAATAAAGACCATGTTGATATTCTCCCAGGTGAAGCGCCCGGGCAAAGGTCCTGAGATCATCGGCTACAGTTTTTTGTTCTCCTTTCTGGAGCACGCAGCGGACCACAACCCGCAAGCCCTTATAAACCCCCTCCAGGTCAGCCCCCTGATTATTTTTGCCGCCCTCCTGCTCCTTATTTGGTTTGAGCCGCACTTCCTGAAACCCTGGTAGTCCGGCTAGAATATCCTGCACATAAGGGTAAAATTCTTGCTGAGGATCCATCTTGAGGACGTCACCCATAAATTTTTGACCTGCCAGCCAGTACCTTTGCTCAAGCCGACGCCTTCGCTCCCTCAAAGCCCGGTACTTTTTCAACACAAGCGCCTCAATAACCAACAGCGGTAAAGACAAGGCCAGCGCTGCCGCAGGTCGGCCAGTGAAGCTGGCCAGCAGCAGGAAGCTGGCCAGCCAGATCAGGAGGATCCCCCCCAGGACATCGACCCTTTTGCCGAAAGGGGTCCGGTTATCTTCTTTAGGCTTCAGGAAATAGCGCAGAGGCGCCCCCCTGCGCAGGCGCTCGTGCCATTTCAAAAAACTGAGCTTGAAATTACGGCCTTTGAAATTAAAATATTCCCGTGCTTTCATTTTCTATCAACCTCTCATCAGATCTATCATTACAATTTTAACCATTTAATTGTGAAATTCTACGTAGGACCCGAAAAATACCTTGCAGGTTCTCTTTACAGCCGGAGGAACTTTGTTGTTTAATAGAAGACATACACATAGATGTAGGGCAGATCCAGGGGATGACTCGGTTTTTTATGTTAGGTATATAATTTTACGGGGTGATATAAGATGCTATATGAAAGCACCAGGGGACAATATAAGCAGGTTTCTTCTGCGGAAGCCATCAAACTGGGCATAGCTCCGGATGGAGGGCTTTTCGTTCCCTGTGAAGCGGTTAAGATTTCTAAAGAACAGCTAAAGGAATTAGCCGGCCTTTGCTACCAGGAAAAAGCCGTTTACGTTTTAAAAAAATACCTCACAGACTTCACTGTGGAAGAAATCACTAAATACGTGGCGCTGGCCTACGGCGCCGGTCGGTTTGACGCACAGGAAATCGTTCCCCTGCACAAACTAGAAGATTCGCTTTATTTTCTGGAGCTGTGGCATGGTCCAACCAGCGCTTTTAAGGATCTGGCCCTGCAAATTCTACCCCACCTCCTGACGGGGGCGGCAGTTAAAACCGGCGAGGAAGCAACCATCGTGATCCTGGTAGCCACCTCCGGCGATACCGGAAAAGCTGCTCTGGAAGGCTTTAAGGACGTCCCGGGCACCAAAATCATCGTGTTCTATCCGGAACAGGGTGTCAGCGAAATGCAAAAGCTGCAGATGATCACCCAGGAAGGCAATAACGTGGCGGTGGTAGCCGTTCGGGGCAACTTTGACGACGCCCAGACCGGGGTCAAAAATATTTTCGGGGACCAATCGTTCAACCAGAAACTCTCCGGCAAAAAATTCGTGCTCTCGTCAGCCAACTCCATCAACTGGGGCAGGCTCGTGCCCCAGATCGTTTACTACTTTTCAGCCTACCTGGACCTGGCCCTGAAAGGTGAAGTCAACCTGGGTGACAGCATTAATTTTGTTGTGCCGACCGGCAACTTTGGAAATATCCTGGCAGCCTATTACGCGAAGGAAATGGGCCTTCCGGTAAACAGGCTGATTTGCGCCGCCAACACCAACAACGTTCTCACTGATTTCATCCGGACCGGCCTGTACGACCGGGGTCGGCGTTTCCAAAAAACCATCTCCCCCTCAATGGACATCCTCATTTCCAGCAATCTGGAGCGCCTTCTTTTCCATCTTTCAGGGCGTAACCCCGGCCGTGTCCGGGGGTGGATGGCCAGCCTGAGCCAGAGCGGGGCTTACCGTATAGACGAAACAACCCACGCCCGGCTAGGCCGCATTTTCTGGTCGGATTATGCCGATGACGTTGAAACGCTGGCTGCCATACGGTCAGTCTATAGCCGCTACGGCTATGTGCTGGACACCCACACAGCCGTTGGCATGTGTGTATACAACAAATACACCGCAGCCACAGGTGACGGAACCAGGACGATCGTGGCATCTACGGCCAGCCCCTTTAAGTTTAATGAAAGCGTGGCCGGGGCCATCCTGGGGGAAGCTGCGGTGAGGGGCAAGGACGAGTCCAAACTCCTGGAGGAACTGTCAGCCGCCAGCGGCCTGGAGATACCCGCAGGACTCAGGCGCCTGAACATAAAACCGGTTCGTCACAGGGGGGTCACATCCATAGAAAATATGCGCGAATCCGTACAAAACATCCTGAAGCTCTAAGTAGATCACAAGTGCCAATAACCCTGGTACAGCTACCCTGGTTATTGGCACTTGCCGGGCGTAAACCATAAAGAAACCAGGCGACACTCTTGCCACCTGGTTTCTTTATGGTTTATATTTGGTTATTTATTCTAACCCATGCCACCTACCCGGATCTTTCTCCTTACCCGCCCCACCGGATATCCCGCCCACCAACTGACCGGTAACCGCAGCCCCAAAAGAAATGGGAATAAACCACACGCTGAGGCCCATTTTAACCCGGAGAAAAATAAGCAAAGGTATGGATAGGTGAACAGCAAAAAACCAGCATGCAGAAAACCTTTTTAACGTGGCCCGCCACCTTCCCAGAGGGAGGTTACAAAGAAAGGAAACGGCCATCAGACCTGCCGCAGCAAAAATGGAATGGGGCATCGGTCATTCGCCTCTTCGTGGCTCCAGTTAAGATCATTATAATAGAAGCAGATGCAAAAAGTGAGTAAATATTTATTTTTGGGCTCCTGACCCTTATAAAAACAGCCCGCAACCTACTGCGAGCCGACCTGAACCTGATCCTCGTTTAAATTCACATATAAAGAGTTCTCTGTTTCGTCATATTTCGCGTGATACTTACCTTTAGCCATAATGTTGAAGTGATTGAAAAACCCCCTGCTAAAGACTTTGGTTTTTTTAATATTCTGTCCTTCTTCCGTAGCTTTTATCCGGATTGTGTTAGTTTCCCGGTCATAAGCCAATTCGACCCTCTCCACGTTTAATTTTTCACGGGCATGCTTGTTTAGTACTATGGAGTTCTTTGAGATCGTTACTAAGGGTAACTTGGGTATCCTCTCACCACGCGGTTTATAAATTTCAAATGCCATTTCTCACACCCCTATTTTTGGATTCTTGATAGATTATAAACAAAGTTACAGCATTTGTCAAACCTATATCGGATTAGATCATAATTTATTTTTTGAGACCTGTTAATGAGCAAATCGATTAACACAAACAACCCACACATATATGATAGCTTACCCAAAATAGAGGTTGAGATCTTATCGTACTAACGCAAAATAGTTTAGTGTCCTTTGCATGCGATCTTGGTTAGGTAACAACGATCAAAGGCGCAAAAACAAAGGCCATTGGATGTAGAACAGATAAGTTATCTATCCTCACTCCTGGTTGTAGTTTGTGGCCAAAGCATCCTGGACATCCGCCTGAATACCAGCATAATCCTCCATGCAATAAAGATACACAAAATTTGTCCGAACTGTTCTAATTTTAAATAATTACCTCAAAGTTTGTGATAACTCGGAAAGGTATAAAACTTATACCGGCTAAAGCAACAAGGTCAACTATTAAATAAAGAGGAATTTACCCATTTAATTAAGAATATTCTAAAAGATAATTTTTGAAAGACTCTCAACAAGGGGGGACCTAAGATGGTTTTTACAGGAATGACGCTCAAGGAAAGAGCCAACTACTGCCTGAACATTTACAATGAGGGGGAGGGAGCTCTCCCCAAGTGCGCCGACAACTTCAACGACAACCTTACTTGCGGCTCTATTTGTTGCGGTCACTGCCCGGATTACAACTGCTGTGACAAAGGAAAATGTAAACGGGTATGGATTGATCCCCAACAAATTATGGAGAACCCCACGGGAAGAATCATCTACGTAGTTTTGTCAACCGGCCGCCTGGTTTCAGGCTCCGTCCCTTGTATTATCAGTGAAGCCTATGATGATAACGAGTCTCTCTAATTAAGCTAGCCTAAAGGTTGTGGATAGATGAGTTATGGTTTGCTATTGATGTGATTACCGTGTTTAGCACTGTGGGTGTCTACTGCCTGTGGACTTTTAAACTGGGCTTAAATGAGAACACGGGCTTGAGCGTCAGCACTCTTGCAGCCGTCTTGTTCTCATTCCTGCTTTTCAAGTTCAGAAGAAGGTGACACATTTCCGGAACCATTCTGGATATGCTAAGAATATGTTGATCTAAATGTTTCAATTCAAATACATGAGAGAACCGAGGTAAAATGAACAAGACTTTCAGGGGCCTGGTTCTGGTTGCCGCCCTGGCGGCGCTTTTCTATCTGCCCTACCGTTTAACAGTAGGAACAGCCATCCCTGACCGTTCCCCCGTCCCCGGAGAAAGGGGTGGACCTGCTTCCCCGACCGGTTGTGAGCGGGGAGCGGTCCGAGTACCGGCTACGGTCCTCTGGGCCGGGCCTGGCCAGATGCGGGATTATGATGAGCTTATCTTAAGGGATAACAACGATCCTGTAGCCTGGGCCGGCGGGATGGATGCGTCCATGCGCCTATGGTTGGTGGATAAGGCAGACAGCATGGCCCTTTTCGGGGAACCTGTTGACATTCTCGAGGATAGAGGGGAATGGTTGAAGGTTGCCGCGGTGTGGCAGAAAACTACGTTAAACGAGCGCGGTTATCCCGGCTGGGTACCGGCTGCCCACATAGCCCGGAACAACGAGTACAGTACGGACCTGAAACGGCTACCCGGTGTCGTAGTTACAGCGAAAACCACTCACCTCTACAAAAACGAGGAGCTTACCGAAATTTCAGGCGAAGTGGCTTACCAGACCCGTCTGCCCCTGCTGGAGGAAAAGGGCCGGGCCGCAACCGTGCGCCTGCCGGACGGCGCCACGGGTTTTTTAACCCGAAGTGACCTTAAAAGAGATGAGGAGCTGGCTTTTTCGTGGGAAGGAATTGTCGACGAGGCCAGGCAGTTTCTGGGCGCCCACTATCTTTGGGGGGGAACGGCCTCATTCGGATTTGACTGCTCCGGCTTTACCATGCGGCTGTACCAGTCCCAGGGTCTAACTATACCCCGGGACGCAGACGAGCAGGCCAGAGGAGGAACTGCCGTTTCCAGGCAGGACCTGCTTCCGGGAGACCTGCTTTTTTATGCGGCCAAAGGGGGCCAGGGCCAGATTCACCATGTGGGCATGTATATAGGAAACGGGCAGATGATCCACGCCCCCAACAGCCGCTCCTTGATCCGCATTGAGGCCATCGACAGCGGGGATTACGGGGAGGAATACTGGGGAGCCCGGCGGTACGCCCGTTAGCTCGATCATTTTTTTCAGATTTACCTAAGTTCGGACATTTTAATCAAACGAGGTAATTAAGAATGAAGAGACAGAAGCAGAAAGGCAAGCAAAAAGCTCCGGCCCTGGCTCCGGGCAATGAAGATATACTAGAAAAGAGCGCTCAACAGGAGGAGGTTCAAAAGGGGAACTTTACCCTGGTTACAACCTTATCCCTGGATGAAGTGGACCCCAGTTGACTCTGCCGGTAATCCCACAGGGTGGAGGCGTCTTTTTGAACCTGAGCAAGAAAGCATCCATTCATTTTCCTGACGCTTGTAAAAGTCCGGCCCTCTGTTGTAAACTGGATAGGTGAAAGGGGTGAGGTCACCTTGATCCTATTGCAGGCGGCCCGTATTTCCAAATCATTCGGGGTCCGGCAGATATTGGGCGACGTAAACTTCACCGTTCAGGAAAAAGAACGTGCCGGCCTTGTAGGCGTAAACGGGGCCGGTAAATCAACCCTTATAAAAATTTTAACCGGGTGTCTGACACCCGATACGGGAGAAGTTATCAGGGCCAGAGACCTGAAGGTGTCCTACCTGGCCCAGAATAACGGACTGGAATCAGGGCAAAGCATTTGGCAGGAAATGCTTGCCGTGTTTGCTCCCCTGCTTGAAATAGAGAAGCAGCTCAGGGAAATGGAGAGAAAAATGTCGGACCCCGCACTGACGGCCGACAGCAGTGCCTACAATCAATTCCTTCAGAACTATGACAACCTGTCCTCCGTTTTTAAAAACCGGGGCGGCTTTGAATATGAGGCCAGTATTCGCGGGGTACTCCGGGGCCTCAAGTTTGCAGAGACGGACTTTAATGTCCCTGTGGGAACCTTAAGCGGCGGCCAGAAGACCCGCCTGGCCCTGGCCCGCTGTCTCCTGGGAGAACCGGATCTGCTGATCCTGGACGAGCCGACCAACTACCTGGATCTGGACAACCTGGCCTGGCTGGAACAATACCTGCGATCATTCCGCGGAGCGGTTCTGGTTGTTTCCCATGACCGCTACTTCCTGGATGCTCTGGCAGAGGTCATTTACGAACTGGAACGCGGCAGCCTTACCCGCTATACCGGCAATTATACGCGCTTTGTGCAGCAAAAAGCCGAAGCAGTCGAACAGCAGCTTAAAGAATACAACCGCCAGCAGGGGGAAATTGCCCGGATGGAGGACTTTGTGCGGCGCAACATCGCCGCCAAGGATACCACCCGGCGCGCCCAAAGCCGCCTCAAGACGCTGGAAAAGATGGAGCGACTGGAGCGGCCGGTCAAAGAAATCCGGGCCAGCATCTTTTTCAAGATCAGCCGGCCCAGCGGCCAGGAAGTTCTCCAGGTGGAGGACCTTTGCATCGGCTATCCCGGACTGGCCCTGGCCCGGGGCCTGAATTTTGAAATCGGCAGGGGTGAGCGGGTAGCCCTGATTGGTCCCAACGGCATCGGCAAGTCAACGCTGCTTAAGAGTATCGCTGGAAGGCTTGCGCCCCTGGGTGGCAGGCTTAGGCCGGGGAACCACGTCCAGATAGGCTATTACGACCAGGAACAGCAGGGGTTGACCGGTGGGAAGCAGGTCCTGCAGGAACTCTGGGACCGCTACCCTCGTCTAAACGAGGTGGATGTCCGCAAGGTGCTGGGCAGGTTTTTGTTTCGTGGTGAAGATGTTTTAAAACAGGTGGCGGACTTGAGCGGCGGGGAAAAGTCCCGGCTGGCCCTGGCCTCACTGATGCTGCAGAAAGCAAACTTCCTGCTTCTGGACGAGCCCACCAACCACCTCGACCTCCCCAGCAGGGAAGTGCTTGAAGACGCCCTCACCGATTATCCGGGCACGCTTCTTTTTGTATCGCACGACCGCTATTTTATTAATAAAATCGCCACTAGAGTCCTGGAACTCTCTCCTGGCGGCACATCGAGCTGGCTGGGTAATTACGATGATTACGCCTCAAAGAAGGCGGAGCAGGCGCCGTTAGAAACCGGCAGGCAGAGGAACGCAGAAGCGGAACGCAGCCCGATAACGGCTGAAAAGGAACAGTACCTGCGCAAGAAAGAGGAAGAACGCCAAAAACGCCGGCGACAGCGCTTGCTGGAGGAACTCGAACAGGCTATTGCCGGCCTGGAACAATCCATTTCCCGCCTGGAGGAAGAACTGACCCTACCGGAAGTTTATAAGGACTACCAGGCCTGCCTGCAGCGGCAGAACCAGCTGGAACAGGACCGGTCGTCCCTGCAGGCCCATCTGGAAAAGTGGCTGGCCCTGGCCGAAGAGTAGGAAAATCAGCTCTCAAAAAGCTCACCAGCTGGCAGCAAGTCCTCTTGCCTGAACAAATCAAACAATTTACGGACTCTAGAATATTTATCGGTGAAACCGGGGGCATACTAAAGGCAGGAGGAGGAGAGCTAATATGAAAATTGAGAAGGTTAGAAAAAACGCCCAGGGCGATATCACCGATGTTTTCATAAACGGGAACGTATACGGCATCGACGACGCGATCAGGATGGCCCGGGACGGCATGCTTGAAGGAGTTAACGTGGGCAAGGCCAGGAACGGCAGGGAATACCTAAGGGGCAATCCCGATGGCCTTGAAGTAAACAACCTGGACAACCTGCCAACATTCTAACACTTGAATTTGACAGCGATCCTGGAGAGACCCGCCATTGCTGAATTTATCGCGTGGCACAATTTGAGGCAACCGTAAATTGGAAGTGCACTCAACCCTACAGACACCAGGGATGGAAATTATTACCGTCAAACTTAAGTAATACAACGCTGCAGCTGTGTCCCCCGGTTGTACCGTTCGAAAAATGGGGCAGCCCGGTAAGATTACCGGGCTGCCCTTTTAGTAACATTATTTAGCTTTTGGTTTTACCTGTGACCAACTGCAGCCTGTCCCCAAGATACTAATGTGGAGCCTCCCCGGTCAAAACCTTTCCCCTGGCCAAAGACGCAAAAATGCCTCCAAAGCAGGTCAGGGCAAAGATGCTGAAGGAAACCTTGACGCTTTTAACCAGGAGTTCCGCTTGATCGGGACTCAACTCCGCGCCGCCCAGGTAAAGGGTCACAACCAGGGTCGCGATAGCCATACTGATGGCCTGACCGATGGTCCTCATAGTGCCCAGGGTCGAAGAGGCCACACCGTAGTATTTTTTCTCCACCGATCCCATAATTGCATTGCTGTTTGGCGAGGAGAAGAGGGCAAAGCCCGTACCCAGAAGGACAAGATTCAGGATGATCAGCCACAGGGGGGTTTGACTGGTTAAAAAGCTGAAAACAAAAAGTCCCGCAGTGGTCAAACCCATTCCCCAGGAAGCGACCACCCGTGGTTCCACCCGGTCGGAGAGCGTTCCCGCAAAGGGGGACAGCAAAGCCATGATCACCGGTTGGGACAGCAGGATCAGGCCGGCTGTCTGGGAGTCGAAGCCTACCGCCACCTGTAGATACAGGGAAAGCAGAAAACCTACCGCAAAGGTTGCGCTGTAGTTAATAAGCGCTGCCAGGTTGGAATAGGCAAAAGAAGCGCTCCGGGTGAACAGGCGGAGATTCAGGATCGGCTGTTCAAGTCTGATTTCGTACCGGACAAACAGGGCTAGCAGGGCAATTCCCGCGGCAAAGATGTATTTGGCCCAGGGCGATGCGGCAAAGGAGGAAATTCCGTACATAAAGGCAACCACGCCGCCCACGTACAGAACCGATCCGCCCAGGTCAAAACGCTCTCCCCTGGCGCCGGCCCATTCTCCCTTCAACTTCAAGACCGCCAGGAGGATGATCAGGCAGCCAATGGGAACATTGAGATAAAAAATAGAATGCCATCCCAGGTGCTGGTTCATAACACCCCCCAGCACCGGGCCCAGTGAAAGCCCGGTATAAACGGTAGCCACGTTGATCCCCAGCACTTTTCCCCTTTCCTGGGGAGCATAGACTGAGGTCAGAATGGCCATACTGGTGCCGAAAATCATCGCCCCGCCTATTCCTTGCAGGACCCTGAAAGCAATTAGGGTCTGGATCGACCCGGCCATTCCGCAGAGCAGGGAGGAAAGGGAGAACACGGCAACACCTGAAATAAAAACCTTTTTTCTGCCCAGGATGTCGGCAAACCTTCCGAAGGGCAGCAGGAACGCTGCAGAGGCAAGAAGATAGCTGCTGACAACCCAGCTCAAGAGCAGTGCGCTGCTGTTGAAATCCCCCCCAATGGAAGGGATTGCCAGGTTAACGGCACTACCCATAAAAGGTATTAAAAAAGAGGCCATTGTTACCGTGATCAAAGCATATTTTTTAATTGACGCGTCCTGGTTCATGATAACCTCCGTTCGCAGCATTCATAGATGATATTTATTATTATAGGTGAAAACAGAGTATTATTAAATAAATTATTTGTTTCAATTACATCCATGGCTACTAAAAGAATGGCCCGTGCCGGTCAAACCGGTACAGGCCCATTACTGTCAACCTAAACGGGTAACTGGTGTTTTATTTTTTCTGTTCCTGCTTCCAGAGGCTGCTCAACTTGTTTTCCCAGAGCAGGGGGTTATCGGATTTTACTTCAGTCGGAACCAGCGGCCCTTGCAGGACCATAAATGCGCCTTCATCCGCCCATGGGTTTTTGATTACCCTGGCCGGGGACCACAATGCATTTTCTTTCTCGATGGTATCACCAATCTTGGGAAGGCCCTTCCCTGTTTTGAGATCATACAGATATTGTACCGCCAGTTCAGCTGAATCTAGCGCGGGCTGCCCGACAATGGCCAGGACCTTGCCTTCGTTGATCAGCTCCAGCCCTTCCGGCCCCATGCAGATTCCCGTGATCCCGTAGTCCTTTGGCTTGAGCCCCGCTGCCTCAATGGCGGTGACGACTCCCGGGCCCATAATATCAGGCGTATGCACGTAAATCCCCTTTACTTCTTCTCCGTAACGGGTCAATAAATCGCTGGCCCTCTTGTGGGAATCATCATTGTTCCACTTTCCTTCTCCCTGCACCACCGTCAACTGTGGATACTGGCTAATTACAGACTGGAACCCCTTGGTGCAGGACTGGGCAAACATGTCTTCCACGGATCCGGTTATCTCAAGTACAACGCCCTTGGGAACTTCGCCATTATTCCTGTCTTTAATCCCTTTAACGAACGCTTCCGCAGCTTTTTTGCTGGACTCCTCGATATCAAAGGAAATGAACAGGTCAACTTTACCGCCTTCCGGGGATGTATCAAGAGCGATGACGGGGATACCCGCCTCGTTTAATTTCTTGACGCCCGGCACGATTGCTTTCAAGTCAACAGCCCCGGCCATAATAAACCCGTCTACTTTTTGAACAATGAAATTATCCATCAATTCCATAATCTTCAAAGAATCTGCCTGTCCATCCTTGATCTCAACCTTAACTCCCAGTTCCTTGCCCTTTTGCTCAGCTCCGTTAACAAAAGCCTGAACAAAAGGAGCCGTTGGTTCTTTCACAATCATCCCAAAAACATACTGCTTGTCTGCTTTGTCCGCTGTGCCGGGATCACCGGATTTTTTATCTGTTTGCGACGTGCAGCCCACCGCCAGGGCAGCGATTATGCACATGATGATCAGGCTCTTAACCCATTTTAAGCTCACTTTTTTACCTCCTTTAATGGTTTCCCTTGAATATTTTTTAAGTATGCTTTCCCCTTCCGTTTTCCTTTAACACCCCCCGAGTTAAAATCATCTTTAGACGCATTAAAGCTTCAGGTACTCCCCGTAGCTATTAACCGACAGTCGAAAGGTTTGGATCCTGGTTTTCCCGGTGTAGGATTTTTTGGATTTGTTCCTGGTGCAGCAGGTGACCGCGGAATTTGACCCTGAGCCTGTCAATTACGATTGCCACAAAGATAAGCGCTCCCTGTGTTGCGTAAACGAGGTTAACACCCACTCCCAGCAGATTTAATGAGTTTGAAATCATGCCTAGAAGCAGGGCGCCGCCCAACATGCCCAGGGGTGTTCCTTTCCCGCCTTCCAGGCTGGCCCCGCCCAAAATGGCGCCGGCAAAGGACAGCAAAACCATTCCCTCACCCATGGAATTTGAAACCGAGCCCTGCCTCCCGGCCGCTAAAAGCCCTGCAACGGCCGCCAGCAGACCGCTGATTACAAATGCGTACATAATCACCCGGTTGGTGTTGATCCCGGATATGAAACTCGCCCGGGGATTCCCTCCTGTGGCCACAAAGTGCCTTCCAAAGGGCGTGTACTGCAGGATTAAATGAAAGATGATAAAAATAACCAGCACGATAGGTATAGCTACCGGAATATTCCCAACCATCCTGGCCTGACCGGCGTAAACATAAACCTTGTCCAGGGGGAAAATAGAGAAAGGCACTAAAAAAAGCACAATGCCGCGCAGCATGATCAGCATGGAGAGAGACTGTAAAAAAGGGTTAACTCCGATTTTGGTAATGCAATAACCGTTGAAAAGACCAACCAGAGCCCCTACAGCCAGGGTTAAGGCGATACAGGTCACGGGGTCAATCCCGACCGGTATCCACTTATTCGCAAGAAGCATGGCAATTCCCGGAGCAAAAGCAAGAGTGGATTCAATGGAGAGATCGAGGTGCCCGATGATCATAATCAGTCCCTGGGCAAGAACCAACATGCTCATGATGGCACTGTGATAAAAGATATTAACGAGGTTATCGTAGGTTGCAAACCTTGGGGTAACGAGGGTGTTTAACAGGAAAAATACAAGTAAAATAACCCATATTAAGTTATCCAATAAAAACAACTGTACTCGTAGTTGATTACGCATTACCGGTACTCCTTAACACATATTTTGGAATGAAGCAAATATTCTTTACCATGGCTGCTTTTGCTTGTTGTTATCAACAAAACGCACCCGTTTTTAAAGCCCGGTTTTTGTTTTCCGGCCTTTTAGTCCCCTGCACAGCGAAAAACAGGTCGCTCTCACGAAAGTCTTCTCTAATAAATTCATCAATGATCTCCCCTCTGTAAAGGATTAAAATGCGGTCACAGATCTGGACTAAATCTTCAAGTCCGGGGGATGTCATGATAATTCCCGCTGTTTCACTTAACTTTTCCTTGATTATCATCAAAATGCTCTCCCTGGTTGAAATATCCACACCCTTAGTCGGCTCATCCAGGAGTAAGATTTTAGGTTTGGTAGCCGCGATCTTACCAACAACAACCTTTTGCTTATTGCCGCCACTTAGATGGCTGACTTCCTGTTCAGGAGAAGCTGTTTTTATTCCTAACAGATCAATGATTGATGCAACAAACTCTTTTTCTCTTTTTTTCATAATCAGACAGGACTTGCTCAACTTTTTCAAAGAGTTTAAAACCAAATTCTCCCTTACACTGAGAATGCTGATGATACCCTCTTTCTCCCTGTCCTCCGGCAAATATACAATCCCGCTACGAAGAGCCTGGGAGGGTGCTGTAAAGCGCCGGCTTGTATTTTCGACCCTGATCACCCCGTCTTCGACCGGCTCAATTCCCGCGATGCCTTTCAGCAGTTCGGTCCGGCCGCTTCCCCTGAGTCCTGCCAGGCCTAAAATCTCCCCTTTATGGAGGTCAAAGGTTATGTGCTGATAGACGCCAAGCCTGGTCAGGTTTTCAACGGACAGCACCAGCCGGTCCGTCCGGCCTTCCCTGGATTGAAAGCGTCCTTGAGGGATAGTTTTTAATTGCAAGTCTTCCCCCACAATTAAGGAGGAGAGCTTCTCTTTATTTAGATCGGTACATTTCTTAGTTGTAACCGACTTTCCATCACGCAGAACCGTGACCCGGTCACACACCCTGAGCAACTCATCTGTCCGGTGGGATATAAACAAAATGGTACTCCCCTGCTTCTTTCTTTCTTCAATAATCCTGTACAGGGTTTTTTCATCTTCCTGAGAGAGGGATGCCGAGGCCTCATCCAGGATGATGATGCTGGACTCCTCCACGTAACAGGCTTTGAGGACCAGTAAAAGCTGCCGCTCACTTATGGATAAATCTGCGGCTTTAGCCCGGACATTAAAATGAAGCTTATTTTTATGAATGATTTCTTCTGCCCTTAAGTACAGTTCCTTCCAATTTAAGAACTTATTTTTGCACACGTAATCAGCCACAAACAAATTTTCAGCTACCGTAAAATCCAGGATTACCTGTGGGTCCTGGGGAACAATTGATATTTTCTCTTTTTTTGAGGCGATTCTGGTTAAAGTTTCAAATTTCTTGCCTCCTACAAAGATCTCACCTTCGGTCGGCGCAATAATTCCCGCGATGATCCCCATCAGGGTTGACTTACCGGCTCCGTTTTTCCCGATTATCCCGTGGACTTCTCCTTTCTTAACATCTAAATTAACTTTATGAAGAGCCACCGTGCCGGGATAGATTTTAGATATATTGTGAAGCCGGAGTACAGACCCTGTTGTAACGTCCATAATTCCAGCAGATTTCGGTTCGCTCATAATCATTACCTTCTTAATTCAAGATTTTAGCTGCTAATATTTATCCGTTTTTAATCTACGGCAGGAGCCGGAGCCAAAAGGATTTTTACAACATCGATGTCCGGAGATGTTAGCATCAAAAATCCCTCGGCGGCAGACTCCAGAGTTAAAATATGGGAAATCAGCGGCCTGACGTCCACCTGTCCGGATGCTATTAAGGAAATGGCCTTTTCTAAATCCAGCCTTTCATAAGCATTTGTACCGTCAATTTTTAATTCTTTCTCAAGAATATCATTGGGCTCGACTGGAACACTCCCTTCGTATAAGCCCGCCATTACAAGCCTTCCTCCCGGTTTCAGCCACTTTAAGGCACCCCTTAAGGTCGCTCCCGTCCCGGCCGCCTCTACGACCACATCTACCTGTTCGGAAGGGTTCTTCGGCAGCATTTGGATGACCCTGTCAGCCCCGAGCCTGCGCGCCAGCTCAAACCTGGCCGGAACCCGGTCAATCACCAGGATTTGCTTAACGAAAGGCCTTGCAACTAGAAGCGTAAGCAGACCCACCGGCCCGGCCCCGATGATGCCCAGGGCTTCTAGTGGGGACAGGTTTGCCTTGCCAACGGCGTGGAGGGCCACCGCCAGGGGCTCTACGAGAGCCGCCTTGAACAGCTCAACACCAGGAGGCACCTTCAACAGGCGTTCCTCATTCAACACAAGATACTCCGCGAAACAACCCGGACAAACTTCTCCGATAAAGCCCAGATCCGGGCACAGGTTCACCTTTTCCTGCCGGCACCACCGGCAATCGCCGCAAGAAACGCGGGGGTCGCCCACCACGTGGTCGCCGGGCTGCAGACCCGTGACACCCGCGCCAACCTCCTCTACTACACCGGAGAACTCATGTCCCATTATTTCCGGTACAGAGGAAACAAACATACCTTTTCTGTAAATATGCAGGTCTGAACCGCAGATCCCTGCATAGGCAACCTTTATTAATACCTCTTTGCTGTTGCAGGTGGGCTTTGGGAGCTTTTCAATTCGAATATCCTTGATCCCGTAATAACGGGCAGCTAACATGAATTATTCTCCTGCCTTCCTTATCGGTCTTTAGCGAAACGCTCCAGGATTGCATTGCCGTGTGCAGGAAAACCTTCGTAGTCAGCGAGTTTAACCATGGCATCTCGAAGGTTGGACAGCCCCTCTTTGGAAAAATACTCGAAGGTAACGGCCTTGTAAAAGTCCGCCGTCTTTAACCCGCCGGAAACCATCGCCCTGCGCCCGGTCGGTAAAACGTGGTTAGGTCCCGAACCGAAGCAACCGGTGCTAAGGGGCGTATAGTGCCCTAGATAAATCCCTCCTGCATTTTCGATCTTCTGCATATCCTGCAAGGGTTCCCTGGTCATAATCTCAAGGTGCTCGACGGCGTAGGCGTTGGCAAATGAAATCGATTCTTCCAGCGATTCGGTAATAATTATCGCTCCGTATTTTTTCAACGATTCCACGACAAATTCCTTGCGGTAGTCATTAAGCCTTTCAATATGCCTGCCGATTTTAGCCTGAACCGCGTAAGCCAGTTCCTTCACATGGGTAACCAGAACCCCCGCCGAATCCAGTCCATGCTCTGCCTGAATGCAGATATCCGCAGCGGCGAATTCCGGGTCGGCAGACTCATCTGCGATAATCAAACCTTCGCCCGGACCCGCATGGGTACCTATTTCAACCTGGCCGTAAAGCAGCTTAAAAGCGGCCAGCACCCATTTGCTGCCGGGCCCTACAATTTTATCAACCTTGGGCACCGTTTGGGTCCCGTAGGCCATAGCGGCTACCGCCTGGCTTCCGCCGACGCAGAAAACAGCGTCCGCCCCGCACACGTCACAGGCAATTAAAGTGCCCGGAGGAACGGCCCCGTCCGGTGCGGCCGGCGTACACACAATAACTTCGGGGACTCCGGCTACTTTAGCTGGTAAAACGGACATCATTACCGCGGAAGGAAACCAGCCCCTGCCGCCGGGAACATAGCACCCAACCTTTGCCAGAGGAATATTGATTTGTCCGGCAACCAGTCCGGGAGAAACTTCCATGGACCACATCTTATTGGGCATCTGGGCCGCGTGAAACCGCTTGACGTTGCCGGCCAGCGTCCGGATCGCAGCAATTGTCTCCTTGTCCACTTTTTCGTAAGCTGCTTTGATTTCTTCCCGTGAAACCCTGATTTGGTCAACCTCTATTGATAACTGGTCAAACTGCCTGGTGTACTCAACCAGAGCGTGATCGCCGTGTGTTTTTACATCCTCGATGACCTTCCCGACATCGCTTAAAATGGAGTCAGTTTCCATTTCACTCCTTTTAAGAATCCTGTCATAATCGGCTTTTGCCATGTCTTTTAAGTTAAAGACCCGGATGTACATTTTTTTTCCCCCTTTTATGTCAGCAAATATGATAAAAAATAAGCAAACCCCTCAAGTTGGAGCCTGCCTCCTGGTGACTTTTGAGAAAATAAACGTAAACCTGCAAACAAAGTAATTTTATTACGCTATTAAGAACGGAGTTAGCTCAGGTTACGAAGGCTGAAATTTAGATCCGTTTTGCATGAAGCTTGTTTCAGGTGAATATATTTACATTAATACTTTAATATAATAAAGAAAATTTTAGAGTATGCTTTCGACAAAAACAGGTTAATTCCTCCCCGAAGAAAAAAATATTCAAACCCACCCACATCTGTTCATTGCGGGAACCCCGGCCCAGGTAAAAGGTCGGGAAAAAATATGGTAAACATTTTGGAAGATAATAGAGGATTAAGTAATTTTTCGTTTAAATTATGAATATATACAATATTGGGGGTGTTAATTTCAATGGGTGCTAACAACAACCTGTCGGTCTCAGGAATTGAGGCTTTACAAAAGCTTATTGATGGAAACAAGAGATTTATGACCGGTAAACTTGCGTTGAAAGACACAGGTGGTACCAGGCGAGGGAACCTGGTGAAAGGCCAAAAACCTTTTGCCGTCATCATAGCCTGTTCGGACTCCCGTGTCCCGCCGGAGCTCATCTTCGACCAGGCCCTTGGCGACCTCTTTATCGTCCGCACAGCAGGAAACGTTGTGGACCCTATAGCGGTAGGCAGCGTTGAGTATGCGGTTGAGCACCTTCTTGCGCCGCTTGTTGTGGTCATGGGCCATGATTACTGTGGGGCCGTGAAAGCCGCCGTTGACGGTGGAGAAGCGCCCGGAAGCATCAACACCATCATTGCTAAATTAATGCCTTCCGTTGAAAAAGCAAAAGCAACCGGGGCAACAGGTCATGACCTTTATGAACTAGCCACCGATGAAAATATCAAGAAAACGGTTGAAGAACTACAAGAGAGCCCGATCATCAAACATTTCCTGGAGGGTAAAAAAATAACGCTAAAGGGCGCGAAATACTTTCTGAAGACGGGTGAAGTCGTCTTTGATTAAATCCAGGCCACCGACAAAGCCCGGCAGAAGGATGAGCCGTTGAGCATGTGGGTTTGCCGGTAGACGCCAAAATTTGTTTTCAGGACTGGTAAACATTAAGATCAGGGGCTGATTAAAATATCGGTCCCTGATCTTTTTAAAGCCACCCTGGGTAACATTACAAGCATTATAAACCATTAACAAAGAGTTGTTAGATTGCAAAAGGAATGCCGTTTATCCGACATTCCTCAAGTCCAGGAAATCATATCCCAGCTTTGTCAGGCTGCACATCTTGCTTTTCCCTTCAGTTGCAACATCTACCAATCCGAGCGCATAAAGCTGGATGACAACGTGGTCCAGTACAGCCCTTTTGACCTTGGCAGTCAGGGATAATTCCTCTTTATTCATGGGACCCTGATCTTCCAAAGACCGGATTACCCTTTCCGCTTCTTCCGGAAGGCGATTCCGGACCCCGTAAAAGTATTCCACAAGTGTTTTTGTCACAACTTTTAGACCCCTTTCTAATTTATTTTAAGATTTAATATTAGTATGGTCATTTAATCAATTATATAAACCTGTTATCCTAAAAAGCTTGTAAATTAACATGCAAAGTCCGGTATATTGTTATAAACTTGAACACCGGGTGCAGCTAAACCTATTTCACAAAAGGGATAAACGAAGTTTCTATAACAGCTTTGACCATTTTCAAGAAAATCTTCATGGTTAACCCGGTTCAAAGATGATTAAACCGCTCACGTCTGACGTAAGCGGTTTAATCATCTTTGAACCAATAGACATGTTTTGCACGACGGGCGCCTTACCCGCAACTTCTCTTTAATCCCGGCCGGTCATTGCCTGCTCCATAATCCTGTAAATCCGCTCCACCATGGTGCGCGGCTCAACGACAAGGCCGGCGGAAAGCTGAGCATTGTCGAAAACTTGCTCCGCAACAACCTTCGCAAAATCAGGATTAGCCTCCTGCAGCGAAGCAAGGCTTTTGATTAATACGTGCCGGGGGTTGATTTCCAGCACCTTGCGTCCCAGGGGTCCCATATCCTTGTGCACGGCCTGCATCACCCGCTGCATACTGCCGGTCATCGTGGCGTCCAGGTTTAAAATGACGGCGGGGCTGTCCACCAGGCGCGAGGATTCTCTTACCTCGCTGACCTTATCCCCCAGCGCCCCCTTAAACCATTCCGTAAGGGATTTTAGCGCTTTTTCATCCAGGGGCGCGACCTCGCTCTCTGTTTCCAGCGCCGGGAGTTCCAGCCCGGCCTGATCGGCAGAGACCAGTTTTTTCCCTTCATACTCCATCAAGTTACTCAAAACAAAGTCGTCGACGGGCTCATGGGTGTAAATGACTTCCAGACCCCTGGCTTTAAAAGCCTCAAGGTAGGGACCGGCCTCGATGTGTTCCCTGGTGAGTCCGTTGATAAAGTAGATCTCCTTCTGGCCGTCCTTCATCCTTGCGGTATAGTCCGCCAGGGAAATCAGCTTCCCGGGCTCCGCTACAGAGGATTCAAAACGCAGCAGCCTGGCAAGTTCATCGCTATAGCTAAAGTCGGAGGCAGCCCCCTCCTTCAAAAAGATGCCGAATTGATTCCAGAACTCCGCGTATTGGTCCGGATATTTTTTGGACTGTTCCTGAAGAAACCGGAGAAACCGGCCCGTCACGGCCTTCCGCAGCCTGGCCAGGAGCGCGCTGTCCTGCATGGTTTCACGAGAGATGTTAAGCGGAATATCCTCACTGTCTACAACGCCTTTTACAAAACGCAGCCACTCCGGCAGGATACCTTCGGAATGCTGCTGGATCAAGACTTTTCGGCAGTAAAGATTGACCCCGGGCTCCAATCTGCCAAAACCAAAGCGCTCAATGTTTTGCTTCGGCACAAATAAGAGGGCGTTGATGGAGAGGGGAGCGTCAGCTGTAAAATGCAGACGATAAAAAGGCTCGTCGTAGGCGTTGGAGAAAAACTTGTAAAACTCGTTATATTCCTCCTCGGTCACCTCGTTTTTGTTTCGAATCCAGAGCGCCTGCATTGTATTGACCTGTTCGCCATTCAGCTTGATCGGGAAGGGGACAAAACTGGAATACTGCCGGATAATCCGCTTGATGTTTTCCGCTCCGCTGAACTCGTGGGCGTCCTCCTTCAGCTTAAGGATAATTTTGGTCCCCCGCCCAAGGTCTCCCGCCGGTCCAATCGTGTAGTTTCCGAGACCATCGGAAACCCACTCGCAGCCCTCCGCCCCGGAGCGGTAGGAGCGTGTCAAAACACGAACTTGATTTGCCACCATGAAAGCGGCGTAAAAGCCGACCCCAAACTGTCCAATCAGGTTCAAATCCTTCCGGTCGGCATCGCCCAGACGCCGGACAAATTCTTTGGACCCGGAGTGCGCGATAGTGCCGAGGTTTTCCACCAGTTCGGAGGCAGTCATACCAGTTCCTGTATCCGTTATGGTCAGGGTATGCTCTTTGTCATCCAGTTCTATGCTGATTTCCAGCGGAACTTCATCGCCTGAATCTTCCTTGCTGGTAAGGTTTTCATAACGAAATTTTTCAAGCGCATCGGCGGCGTTTGAGATTAGCTCTCTTAGAAAAATTTCACGGTCTGTGTAAAGTGAGTTTATGACGATATCCAGCAATTGCTTAACTTCCGCCTGAAACTCCCTGGTTTGATGCGGCTGCTGTGCCATTGGTTCGGACATAAGATCAAAACACCTCCATGGGTCATGATAACGGTCGCCCTTTTTTGACAATATTGACTATCTCTGACCATAAGTATAAAATGCGTTTTTAGTGATGTCAAGAGTTGAATAAGACCACTTATTCGGTTAACGAGAGAATTACCCCGGGCAACCTTGTGAAAACACAAAGCTCTTAAATGTTCACCTCAACATGTCCTGCATCAGCTTGTTGAATTTCACCTGCAGTTCCTTGAGCGGTTTTTCCTGGGCTCCGTTCAATTCTTGTTCAATTTGTTGTAGCTGCATAAACAGTTTTTTATCGGTTGTCACATGTACATTATAGGCCTGCTCCAATTCCTTAATGCTATCGTGAACTTGACTCCTAATCGGCTTTAAGCGCAGGCGGTCAAAGCCCCCCACTTTAACGGCAATGGCTAGATCCTTGTTCAGCGCCACAGCCGCGCTTTCCCTCACGCCCCCAACCGTTCCGGCCGCTTCCTTCGCCCTCCCGGCAAGCTCCGCATTGACCTGAATCTGGTTTTCCGCCTGGCTGCCCTGCTGAGGCTGTTTCTTTTTCTGCGGCGCGACACAGCCCGCTGCCAGTATGAGTGTCAGGAATACTGCTAATATGAGCACACCCTGTCTCTTCAACGAATCATCCCCCTATCCTTTTGGCTTAAAAAACAACGCCGCCAGAAAGCCAAAGATAATGGCAGCGGAAATGCCCGCGCTGGTCACTTCAAAAATTCCCGTAAGGATGCCGATCAGACCCGTATTTTCAGCCTCCGACAGCGCCCCGTGGACCAGGGCGTTCCCGAAGCTGGTGATGGGAACGGTTGCGCCCGCGCCGGCAAAATCAATCAATGGCTCATAGAGTCCCAGGCCGCCCAGGATGGCGCCCGAAACAACAAGGATGCTCATGGTATGGGCCGGGGTGTAGCGTCCCACATCGAGCAGCAGCTGCCCCACAACACACATGAGCCCGCCTACCACGAACGCCCAGAAATAAGCTTCCAAAAAAACACCCCCTACGATAAAGATTCAATGGAAACAGCATGAGCAATACAGGGGATACTTTCCTTTTGCTGATAGGAGAGGGGGGACAAAAGCGCACCGGTAGCGACAATCAGAACCTTTTTCAGCTCACCTTTTTTGATCCTGTTCAAGATATGCCCGTAGACAACCGAAGCCGAGCAGCCGCACCCGCTCCCCCCCGCCAGGGCTGCAGGCTCCTCCCCATAAATGAGCAGCCCGCAGTCTACAAAACTCTCTTCGGGGAGCTCCAGGCCGTGTTTTTTTAATAAGTCCGCTGCAATCCTGTGTCCAACCTTCCCCAGGTCCCCGGTGGCCACCAGGTCGTAATCCCGGGGAGAAATCTGCAGATCCCTGAAATGGGCCGTAATTGTATCCACGGCTGCCGGAGCCATAGCCCCGCCCATGTTGAACGGGTCGCTCACACCCATATCGACGACCCTGCCGATGGTGGCGGAGGTAACTTTCGGGCCGCCCCCCTCCGGGCCGAGGAGGGCGGCGCCGGCGCCGGTCACCGTCCACTGTGCGGTGGGAGGCTTTTGGGAGCCGTATTCCGTGGGATAACGGTACTGTTTTTCAGCCGCCGAATTGTGGCTGGCGGTTCCACACAGCACGCAGCGGCCCGCCTGGCTGTCGACAATCAGGGAAGCCAGCGACAGGCCTTCCATGGAAGTGGAGCAGGCGCCGTAAAGTCCTAAAAAGGGAACCGCCAGCGTCCTGGCAGCAAAACCACTGCTGATGATTTGGTTCATCAGGTCCCCGCCGAGAAAAAATTGAATGTCCTGCTTCTGCAGGCCGGCCTTGTGGATGGCAATTTCACAGGCTTCTTCCAGCATCTTTTTTTCGGCTTTTTCGTAGCTGTCCTGACCGAGCCACAAATCACCGTGGAGAAGGTCAAAATCCTCCGCAAGGGGGCCCTCAGCCTCAAAAGGCCCTCCTACCACGGCTGAGGACAGGATGGTGGGCCTGTTCTGAAAGACCCAGGTCTGATGTCCCTGCAGCATACTAAGACCCTCCAAGCATGGCGATGGTTGTTTTGATCAGCCCGATCACAAAGGCGGCAAAGACCCCGAAAACAATCACGGACCCTGCCAGCTTGAACATTTTACCACCAACCCCGAGAACAAACCCCTCGGTCCTGTGCTCAATGGCTGAAGATGCAATCGAATTGGCAAATCCAGTAACAGGCACCGCCGTACCGGCCCCGGCCCACTGGGCAATATGGTCGTAAACACCTGCAACCGTTAGAATCACGGAAAGCAGAACCATTACGGCAACGGTTGGGTCGCCCGCCGTCTTTTCTGTAAAATCAAAATTCCAGAGAAAGAAATCCTGCACACCCTGGCCTAAAAGACAGATCCCGCCGCCAACCAAGAACGCCTTGATGCAATTGAACAGGATCGGCCTCTTGGGCTCCCTGGCTTTGGCAAAGGAGTGATACTCCTGCTGTACCGGGGTTAACTTTTTCTTTTTCTTATCGGACATTTAAACACTCCTTACCGTTTAAGCAGCGGTTCTAATTCCTGTAGGGCTTCAGCTAAAATGCGGGATGATTTCTCGTACATTTTCCCGGCCTCCTGGTTTTTTGTACCAAGGGCATACAGTACACAATCGGCCTGGCACTTTCTCAGGGTAGCGTAAACCAGTTCTTTGGCCTTGGGCTTTGGCACCTGGATGGCGTCATCAAACAGATCCAGGTAAAGCTGCCCTACAGAATCCACCTGGGCCAGGAAGACGTTTTCAGGCGCTACCCCGGCCTTTTCCAGTTCCGTCCGCAGCCAGCGCCTGTTTAGACCCATGGCTGTCAGCGGTTCATCCATGACAACGCCGTCCAGCATGACGGTCTGGGGCACGCTCTCCCGGCCTACGTCAAGCCCCAGGGTCCGGGGGGTGGCAGGCTGCTTTTCTTGCTTGAGAAGCGCGCTGAGTTCCCCGTCCGGCTCCAAAACGGCAAACTCCACGTCGGCAAAATTAAAAACATTCTTCTTCCGCAGCTGCCCCAACAGGTCTTCAGGGGTCAGCCGGGCCTCCAGCAACTTGTCTTCCAGGACTTTGCCGTGGTTTATTAAAATGGTTTCTTTACCCTGGACGATGTCCCTGACCGCCTTATACTTGATGGATAACACGTAAATCAGCGCGGGGAAAAGAGTCCAAACCGCCAGGGCAACCAGCCCGTTTACAAAGTTTTGAACCAGGTTCAGGGAAATCGCGGCCACGATAACCCCGATTGCAATACCCGTGACCAGGTCAAAAAATGTCAGGCGGGAAGTCAGCCTTTTTCCGATCAGCCGGACTAGGAACAGGGTGAGAGCAAATAAGCCCGTAGAGCGAAGTAAAATGCTCAACCATTCGGACATGGCTACTCCTTATTAAGCAGTTTAAAATCCTTTATACTGCGGCTCCTCAAACTCCAAAACACCAAGCCTTTTTTCCAGATCCCCAATTACAAGGGCAACTCGCTGTGAATTCCGGTGCAGTAAAGCATTTAACTCTGGGTTTCCCCCGGTGGCCGCAAATGTTTCCAGGGTGGCCCGGGCCCCTTTAAGGGAGGCAAGAGTCTGTTTGATTTGGGCGCTAATGGTCATCTAACAACACCTCTTTTGCTAAAACTATTCTGCATATAAAAAGGCGTTAATATACAAAAATACCGGATCCTTTCGATCCGGTATAAGCTGGAACACAGTGCGCTAAAAACCCTTGTACTGGGGTTCCTCATTTTCAATCTCTGTTAGCCTGGGCTCCAGGGAGTCCACAATGGACCTGGTCTGCTGGGCGGCACTGCTATAAAGCTGTTTTGCATTCTGGTTTTGCGTCTGGAGGGCAAAGCTCTCCAGATTTGCCTGGGCGCTTTTTAAGCTTGCCAGCGTCTGCTTGACCTGGGATGAAATCGTCATAATCATGACCTCCTGAACATATAATATTCTCCCCCCTATTGGTCCCCAGCAGAATTACATTTTATCCGTTTTCCCACACACGTAATCACTGCGCTAAATAGGAAGGCAGGAACGTCGCAATTTGGGGAAATGCAATCAGTAAAGCCAATAAAATTACGATTGCTACTAAAAAGGGCCAGATACCCTTAAAAATGACCTCCAGTGGTACGTCCGGAGCAACGCCCTTGATGATATATACGTTCATCCCGACCGGGGGCGTGATCACGCCCATAGCTACAACCAGAACGATGATGACTCCGAACCAGATTGGGTCGTAGCCCAGTGTGGTAACCACAACGGGATAAAAAATGGGTATGGTCAGCAGAACCATTGCCAGGGCGTCAATAAAACAGCCCAGGACCAGATAGATTAAAAGGACAACGCCTACCACGGCAAAGGGTGGCAGGGGCAGGGCGCCGGCCCAGTTGGCAAGCTCAAAGGGAACCCTGCTTACGGCCAAAAACCGGCCCAAAATGATGGCCCCGGCAACCATGAACATGATCATGGCCGTCGTCCGCGTCGCATCCAGCAGAGACCTCCTGAATCCCTCCCGGGTCAGGCGCCTCTCCAAAAGAGATACCACGAGGACACCGGCGGCCCCGACGGCGCCCGCTTCCGTAGGTGTAAACCACCCGGCAAAGAGGCCGCCAATGGAAAGGGTAAAAACAACCAGGACCTCCCCCAGTCCGCCCCTTAACGCTTCGCCTCTCTCTCTCCAGCTTGACCCGGGTCCGGCCGGCGCCAGCGCCGGGTTGCGGGCGGCAAGAATGTAGATCGCTCCCATATACAGCAGCATCAACAGGATCCCCGGTATAATACCTGCCATGAAGAGCTTTCCGACAGATTGCTCGGTGGCCATGCCGTAAACAATAAAAATCACGCTGGGCGGGATTAGAACCCCCAGGACGCCGCCGGCGGCAACGCTGGCCGTGGCCAGCGAAGTGTCGTATTTATATTTCTTCATTTCCGGCAGGGCGATGGCGCCCATAGTTGCCGCCGTGGCCGTGTTTGAACCGCAAATCGCGCCGAAAACGGCGCACGCCGCCTGGGTAGCAATGGCCAGCCCGCCGGGGTAGTTTCCAATCATTTTATAAGCAAAAACGTAAAGCCTGGAACCAATCCCAGAGTAATAAGCCAAAAACCCCATCCAGACAAACATGGCAATCACGCTGAGCGAGTAAGAAGAAAAGGTGTTAAAGATTTCCTTAGCCACCATGCTAAAGGCCGCGGATGTTGAAACAAGGAAACTAAATCCGGCAAAGCCCACCAGGGCCATAGCGAACGCAATGGGCATCCGTAATACCAGGAGCATAAAAAATACCGCGATGCCGATGACACCGATCAAGAGAGGGCTCATCGGCGCAAAGCCACCTTTTTAACCGATTCGATGGTTCTAACCATCAGCACCAGGCAAAGGGCCAGCAGACCAAGGCTAATGAGATAAATAAAATGGTAAAACGGCGTCTGCGTCGTAGGTGAAACCACTCCGTTGGTGACCATGCTGTTGGCGTATTTCCCAATATGCCAAGCGGCCAGAACCCAGAACAGGAAAGCACAAAGGTTCATGGCGGCGTCTACAAACGCCTGCACTCTCGAGGACAGCCGGTCCATCACAAAGGTCACGGCAATATGGCCGTTTTGCACGGCACAGTAAGCCAGGGCCAGGCCAATCACTGTAGCAGTTAAAAAGCCGGCAAACTCGTAGGTCCCCAGGATCGGCCGCTTTAAAAAAACCCGGAAGAGGATGTTCGTAACAATCAGGACCATTACAGACACCAGGCAAAGCCCGGCAATTCTGTCCAGCACCCGACTGAACCCGGTAACCAATCCCGTAAATTGCTTCATTTCAGTTAAACCTCCCAACTTCACCTTCACTAATACTGCTGGTTGTATTTCTCGGACAACTCCTTGACCATATCCAGCGCTTCCTTACCCTGCAATCCCTTTTCATTCATTTTTGCCACAAACTCGTCCTGGATGGGTGTAACAAGGGTAATCCACCGGTCTGCCTCCTCTTGGGAGAGAGTAATAACCTTCAGGCCCTTCGTTTCAACAGACCACTTTAAGGCAGCCTCATTTTGTTTGTCCCACAAGCCCATGGCTACTTTTTCAAAATATTCTTCATTAACCTTTTCGATTGCCGACTGAACGTCCGGTGCTAAAGCGTTCCACTTATCGAGGTTCATCGTGACAAAGAACAAGGTATTGTAAAGAAAGGGCGTTAAGGTCAAATATTCGGTGACCTCGGCGTGCTTCCACCCCTGCAGCACCTCCACCGGAGCAAGGTTCCCCTTGACGACTCCCTTGGACAGAGCCTCGTAGGCTTCCGACTGAGGCATAGCAACCGGATTTGCTCCTAATACCTGCAGGGTTTGCGCACTTAGACCGGTGGCCCTGATCCCCAACCCCTGAAGATCACTGTGGCTGCGAACCGGAACTTTTGTAAACAAATCGCCAGAACCTGTGGTGAGCACCATCATCAACTTGGTGTCCTGGACTTCTTTTGGTTTTAACTGCCGGATCCCCTCCCAGGCAACTTTGCTGGCCACCTTGGAGTTCTTGTAGGTCACACCCGGCAGCTCAAAAACTTCGAGCACCGGAAAACGCCCTCGGGTATAGGAGAAGCAGGAGAGACCGAGATCGGCAATTCCGTTCTCCACCCCATCGTAAATCGCATCGGCCTGCAGCAGGGTCTGGTTCGGGTAACTGGTGATTTTAACCTGGCCGTTGGTGGCCTCTTCAATGGCTTTGGCCCAGGGCTGGATCAGTTCGGTCTCGGCCGGGTGGGTGCCCGGGAAAAAGTGCGCCAGCTTGAGTTCAACGGTCGCCTCACCACTGCCTTTCGGTTGGGATGATGACGAGCAGCCGCTAAAGGAAAGCAGCAGCAGCGCCAGGAATAATACACCTGCTTTTTTGACTTTAGCAAACAACCGGCATTCCTTATTCCATAAATTTACCTTCACTTTTCTCCCCCTCCTTTATTTTCCAAACAAAAAAACTCCCGTAGGAGTTTCAAAAACTGCAGTAACGCCCCTTTCCAGCAAAAAACAAATGCCCGAAAAAGACCTGGCGAAATACCGCGTTTCCTATACCTACCGTCCTGCCGTCCTGCCATCTGTGTAAAGCCTGGGTCTACCTACCATCCTTCATGCTAACAAGCTCTTCCCATACTTAAAGTTTATTTCGGCATTGACGAGAAATTTCCTGCTCTTGAAAAAAATATATGCATAAAAATTTCTCATACAATGAATAAGCTGAAGCGTCTCTTTAAACTCGGTTGGCACGTTTCGGCGGCAGGGATTTTAATAAGACATTTGCTAAAAACCTTCATCTGCCGGATAACTGGTGCGGGTTAAATCTTTATCATAATACCCAACATTTGAACTAACCCCTAACCTTATTGCCAACTTGCACTAAAATTTCATATTTATTGATTGCTTTAGTTTTTAACCTTGATTATCACACCCGAACCACAATTTACAACTTGCTTTAACTTATAGATTTCATTATAGTTTTATATGCCTGAGAATTCTCAGCAAATACAAACTTTTATACTAAAAGGGAGATACAAATCAAATGCGGAAAATTATAGTACTAATTATGACCCTCTTGATGTCCCTTACACTTTCTGCCGCAGCCTTTGCCAGTCCGGTAAAAGAAATCAATTTTTACGGCAACGCCCAGATGGGCTCCATCGGAGACGGTATCCGGGGCTATTCCTGGTATCACTCAAACGCCAATCCTTCAGATCCGGTTATGATCAAGAGCTTAGTCAACTATTCAGACAGGGTTTTTGTGAAAGGTATAACCAGTTATACGGGGCACCCTAACAAAACAGCAGATAAATGGCAGTTTTATCATGATCGGAACGGGAACATTCATTATTACTACGCAGCCGGTTACACAAACTCTGACCGGCATGGCGAATGGTTCTACTATATTGATGACAATGGTGTCAAGCACTACTTCTATCAGGATTCAAACCTGGAATACCAGTGGCACCATTACAAAGATAAGGATGGTATTACCCAGTATTACTATACGATTGCAGGTTGGAAGATAAAATAAAAAAGTTAATTAATGGTAGGCTATTCTAACCCCTGCTCTCGCGACAGTCGAGCCCAGGGGTTTTTATATTAGGAAAGCTATCCCTGGTAAGAACAGGCTGCCCAGCAAAGCAAAAGAACCCTGCCTGAGCAAGATCCGGGGGGTTCTTAAACAAGACCTTCAAACAGGCAGGGGCTGCTTTTAGCCAAATACTCTTAAGGGGTGGTTGTGGGCATTCTAATAAATTGATATAATTATAAAGTTTTGAAGGGGGTTATTATGCTTTGTCCATAAACCTATTTAGAAATATCGCCATCATTGCCCATGTGGATCACGGAAAAACTACCCTGGTAGACGCCCTGCTCAGGCAAAGCGGCATTTTCAGGGAAAACCAGCAGGTGGCCGAAAGGGTAATGGACTCAAGCGACCTGGAAAAGGAACGCGGCATCACCATCCTGGCCAAAAATACTTCGGTTCATTACGGCGAAATCAAGATCAATATCGTGGATACCCCGGGGCACTCCGATTTCGGAGGCGAGGTTGAGCGGGTTTTGAAAATGGTTGACGGCGTGCTGCTGCTGGTAGACGCCTTTGAGGGCACAATGCCCCAGACCCGGTTTGTCCTGCGCAAAGCGATGCAGCTAAACCTCAAGCCCATTGTGGTGATTAATAAAGTAGACCGGGACGGCGCCCGCATTTCAGAGGTGGTGGACGAAGTCCTGGACCTGTTCATCGACCTGGAAGTCGGTGATGAACAGTTGGACTTTCCGATCATTTACACCTCGGCTAAAGAGGGAACGGCGAGCACTGAACCCGGCCTTCCTGCAAAAAATATGCAGCCCCTGTTTGAAGCTATTATTAAATACATTCCCTCGCCGGCAGGTGAACTTGAAGCACCCCTGCAGCTGCTGGTGAACAACACCGACTACGATAACTTTATAGGGCGGATGGGCCTCGGCTGCGTCAAACGCGGCAGGGTCTCCGCCGGGCAGCAGGTGAACGTAATCGGGCACGACGGGAAGATGCGCCAGGGGCGCATCGGCTCGCTCTACGCCTATGAAGGGCTGGAGAGGGTAGCGGTTTCGGAGGCAGTCTGCGGTGAGATTGTAGCCTTTTCCGGACTGGAGAACATTAAGATCGGCGAAACGCTGGCTTGCAAGGACCAACCGGAACAGTTGGAGCCCATTACCGTGGATGAACCGACCATGAAGATGTCCTTCATGGTCAACGACAGTCCCTTCGCCGGCCAGGACGGCAAATATTTAACCTCCCGTCACCTCCGGGCCAGACTATTTAAGGAGATGGAGAGAAACGTCAGCCTGAGGGTAGAGGAGACCGGCAGCCCGGATCTCTTTCAAGTCTGCGGACGGGGGGAACTACACCTGTCCATCCTGATCGAGACCATGCGCAGAGAGGGATTTGAGCTGCAAGTGTCGAAACCGGAGGTCATCTTCCGGTGGGATGCTGAGCAAAAGCTGGAACCTATCGAACTTCTTATAGTGGATATTCCAGAGGATAGTATGGGTGCAGTGATGGAGAACATCGGGGCGCGGAAAGGGGAGATGGTCAATATGACCTCCCTTGGCCAGGACCAGCTTCGGCTGGAGTTTAAGATCCCTGCCCGGGGGTTAATCGGCTTTCGTTCCCAACTGCTATCCGAAACCAGGGGAAACGGGCTAATGAGCCACCTCTTTCTGGGTTATGAGCCCTACAAAGGAGAGATCCGGGGGCGCTACCAGGGCGTGCTGATTGCCTTTGAAACCGGGGAGACCAACATTTATGGCCTGCACTCGGTCCAGAGCCGCGGCAGCCTGTTTGTTACGCCCGGCGTCAGGGTTTACGAGGGCATGGTTGTGGGCGAGCATTCCCGGGAACAGGATCTGGAGGTTAACGTCTGCAAGAAAAAGCACCTGACCAACATGCGCGCCAGCACCTCCGAGACCGCCTTGCGCCTGGAGGAACCCAGGCTTTTCAGTTTGGAAGAAGCCCTGGAATACATCGGAGTGGACGAACTGCTGGAAGTCACCCCGAAAAACCTGCGTATGCGCAAGCGGGTGCTGAACAAACACGACCGGTACCGAAGCTAGAAGCCTGCGCAGCTGTGTTGCTGGATTCAGGTAAATTTTTTTTTATGAGTTTTATATATTTACACCGCTCCTTTTTTATGGTTTATTTATGAAGAATGGATTATGATAATAAGTTAGTACCGGATAGTCGTGCCTGAAAAGGATAAAATACTCTTAAGTTTTTGAAAGCTTGCTCAAACATTCTGGAAAAACCCAGGAATTATGCAAGTTGACCAGGAAGTAAGGTATTATCTCGGGGCGTCCGAGTGAAAAAATTTCCAGGCAATTATTCGCAACCCTAGGTGCTGGGAGGTGATAAATATTTTGTTAGTTTAAAGTGCTGGTTCGAAAAGGGATCAGACTGGAATCAGCACATTGATTCCCCCCCCCGGCTTTGGCTTTTTTCGAACTAGCGCTTTAAAATTAGTAAGAGGAGGAATAACAGTGAGTTCTTCGAAACAGGTCATTAATGATCTAATGGAACAGGTAACAATAAGAGATCCCAACGAACCGGAGTTTCACCAGGCAGTTTTGGAAGTGCTTGAGTCCTTAGTACCGGCAATCGAAAAACACCCTGAATTTGTAGAAGCGGGCATCTTGAACAGAATGGTAGAACCTGAAAGGCAAGTTATTTTCCGGGTACCGTGGGTTGACGACAAGGGTCAGGTACAGGTTAACCGGGGTTTCCGGGTTCAGTTCAATAGTGCTATTGGTCCTTACAAGGGTGGACTGCGCTTTCATCCTTCTGTCAACCTGGGGATTATTAAGTTTCTTGGCTTTGAGCAGACCTTCAAAAACTCCCTGACCGGTTTGCCCATTGGCGGGGGCAAAGGCGGGAGCGATTTTGATCCTAAAGGGAAATCAGAAGACGAAGTTATGCGTTTTTGCCAGAGTTTTATGACAGAGCTTTATCGGTACGTCGGGGCGGACGTAGATGTACCGGCCGGTGATATTGGGGTTGGCGGTCGGGAAGTAGGTTATCTGTACGGTCAATACAAAAGGATTACAAGCCTGTATCATGGAGTTTTCACAGGCAAGGGGTTGACTTATGGCGGAAGCCTGGCCAGAACCCAGGCTACTGGTTATGGGTTGCTCTACTTTCTTGAGGAAATGCTCAAGGATCATGGACAAACTCTTGCCAATAAGACGGTAGTCGTTTCAGGTTCCGGAAACGTAGCCACTTATGCGGCAGAAAAGGCCCTAACACTCGGCGCCCTGGTGGTAGCCATGAGTGATTCCAACGGTTATATCTTTGATCCTGAAGGCATCAAAATAGATACTATTAAGCAGTTAAAACAAATTGAGAGAAAAAGAATCAAAGCTTATGTTGAACACCATCCCTCGGCCCAATATCACGAAGGTTCAAAGGGAATCTGGTCAATTAAGTGCGACATTGCCCTTCCTTGCGCTACACAAAACGAAATTGATGCGGAATCCGCCAGGAAACTGATAGCCAATGGTGTTATTGCGGTAGCAGAAGGCGCCAATATGCCCTCTACTCCGGAAGCAGTGAAGGTATTTCAAGAAAAAGGGCTTATTTACTCGCCTGGGAAGGCTTCCAACGCTGGTGGAGTTGCCACTTCGGCCCTGGAAATGTCCCAGAACAGCATGAGGCTTTCCTGGACCTTTGAAGAAGTGGACGCCAAACTAAAGGACATTATGGTTGGGATTTATCGTCGGATCAGCCAGGTGTCAAGGGAATATGGCTGTGAAGGTGACCTGGTGTCAGGAGCAAACATCGCTGGATTCCTCAAAGTGGCCAACGCCATGATGGCCCAGGGAATAGTATAGTAATTGTTATAAGAAAGCACGGGAGAGCCTTTTTCCACGGAAAAGGGCTCTTTTTTATATTCAAATTTTCAGGGTTTTACAATATAAAGAAGTTTTAACACCGCTCAACCTGTTATAATAATAAAATACTATTATTATCTGCACGGAAGGTGAGACTTTGGGCAAGATTGCTTTCAAATATGGACTTGACGATGTTCCGCCCCCGTTGGAGCTTATTCTTTTAAGTTTGCAGTGGCTGGCTATTTTGGTTCCCTCAATTATTATCATCGGGAAAGTGGTGGCCGGTTTTCATTACAGCAGTTTTACCGATCAGGTAGTCTATATGCAAAAAACATTTTTTGTAACGGCGCTGGCCCTTTTGGTCCAGGTGCTCTGGGGGCACCGGCTGCCGCTGATCATGGGACCGGCCGCAGTGCTACTGGTGGGAATTGTGGCGAGCAGTGGAAGCGATCTGCACACTGTTTATTCCTCGATCATGATCGGCGGCATTGTTCTTTTCCTGGTTGCGGTTACCGGGCTTTTCGGCTATTTAAAAAGATTATTCACCCCCCGGGTGATTGCCGTAGTCCTGATCTTGATCGCTTTCACCATGGCGCCGACTATTATGAATCTGATCACTGCTCCGGTAATGCAGGCGTCTTCGCTTTTCAATCTCACTTTTGCCCTTGTCTTTCTCCTTTGTATGTTTGTGTCCGGCAGATACCTGACGGGGATTTGGAAATCAACCATCATTATCTGGTCCATATTTGCGGGAAGCCTGGTCTACTTTTTGTTTTTTCCGAACCAGTTGGGTCGAGAACACAGTGAGCTTGTTAGTTTCTCGGCGCCGTTTTTCAACCTTTTAGATTTTCAGCTTGTGGTGGACCCGGCGGTGGTGTTATCCTTTCTTATCTGTTTTTTGGCCCTTTCCATCAACGATTTAGGTTCTATTCAAGCCGTGGGCGAAGTGATCAAACCGGATCTGATGAAACAAAGGATTACCAGAGGGTTGTCTCTAACCGGACTTTTCAACGGACTATCTGGTTTGCTGGGTGTTGTTGGGGTGGTCAACTATTCGATCAGCCCCGGGGTCATCGTACCCACTAACTGCGCCTCCAGGTATACCCTGGTACCCGCTGCCCTGGGTCTGCTGGCCGTTTCTTTCTTTCCGCCGGCAACCGCATTTATCGATGTGATCCCCCGGGTGGTGATCGGCAGCGTACTGGTCTATGTGATGTGTTCCCAGATCTCCGCCGGACTGATGGTGGCCTTTAGTTCCGTTAAAATTGGGTTTGATGACGGACTGATCATGGGGCTGCCTTTTATGCTGGGAATAGTGATTTCCTTTTTACCGGGAGAAGTTCTGGAGACCTTTCCTGTTTTTCTAAGACCCTTATTGGGTAACGGTTTCGTGGTAGGTGTACTGGCGGTGTTTTTTTTGGAACACATTGTGTACCGGAACCACAAATTATCTTGCGCCCAGCCAGGATAATCCCCGGGGGACGATTCTTAAAGGTTGAATTTTGTCTAAATAAGTTGACAGCTGCAAGTAAAGGATTTTACAATGATAATGAAAACTTAGACAAGGGGAGGCAGAAAAATGAATCTCCGTGAAGCTATCAAGGAAAGGCGAAGCATACGAAAGTACGAGAACAAGGAAATCCCTGCAGATCTTTTAAAAGAAATACTTGAAGATGCCCTGTGGGCTCCTTCGGGTACCAACCGGCAAAAATGGGAGATCATAGCAGTAAGGGGTGAAAAGAAGGATGCACTCCTGGAGGTGATTGCGGAGACCGTCAAGTATTTAAAACCGCGCCTTGAAAAAATATTCCCGGAAAAAATGGTGAAGATCACCCTGCAGTTCTTCAAGAACCTTGGTGGGGCGCCGGTAGTATTGCTGGTTTATATACCGAAAAACATCCCGGAGCTACACCCGGATATGAGCGGTCTGGAAAGACACCAGAGAGAATACGACCGTTTCACCACCCTCTTGAGCGCCTCCGCCCTATTTCAAAATATCCTTTTACTCGCCAAAGAAAAAGGGTTAGGTACTTGCTGGATGACCGCCCCCAAGTACGTGGAAGATGAAATCAACGATTTTATGGGTATAAAGGACCAGGAACTTGTTTCGATCACTCCCATCGGCTATCCCGACCAGAATCCGCCGGCCCCGCCCCGGAAGGGCGAAAAAATTCGCTGGATCGGGTTTGAGTGAGTCTAATGTGAGAAAAAAAGCCGGACCCCTTTTTCAAAGGACCGGCTTTTTTTCTAGGTGTTAAATATTGTTGCGTTGCCAGAAGGCTAGAACCGGATCTTGAGGAATTATTAGCCTGTACGATCGCTAATTAATTCTGCTTTTTTGTTGTCTAGTTTTCTAGCGACAATTTCGCCCAAATCCAGCCGGTGGGTCTGCCCGCAAAGATGACGGTCAGATTGAACAGGCGTCATAAGGAGGCAAGAAAGTGGGGAGAAAAAAGAAGGAGAAAAAGAAGAAAGAATGCCAGGATGCGAGGCATACCAGTTCCTCCGCCGCCGCGCTGAAAAAGACCACCGGCGGTCCCAGCCGGCCGACGCCGTCCGACCAACGGGACTTGAGCCGCCTATCCGGTGACTGGCGTGAATTCTACCGACTGGTCATGGACCAGGTCAGCTTGCGGCAATGATCATAAACAAACTTTAAATATTATCTAAGTCCGTTTATATGAGCAATGGAGCGTCGCAGCAGGAGCAGAATAGGGACGTTTTTATAACACCTGCCCGGATTTATGGTAAACTAAGTTTTATAATAGAAACACCCGGAAAGTACTGCCACGGTCAACCGGCAGGACGTACATAATGATTAGGATGTTTGAATTATGAATAAGGAACAAATTTTTAAAGAGAACTTCACAATCATCGATGAGGCAAACCGGTGTCTGGACCCGGTGATCTATCAAAAAGGATGGGAATATTACCAGCAAGGCCGGGTCAAATGGGTCAAGGAATTTGGGCCGAGGATTTACTCCACAGTCAGTGACGATAAAATGTACACTGTCACATTACACGTTGATAACTTCTCTCAAAGTAAATGCACTTGTGTCAAAAAACAGCTCTGCGAACATATAGCTGCAGTGTTTTTTCATTGCTACAATCCCCGGCTGGTGCAAAGTGAAAGCTTTTCAAAAGGCAGCTTAAAAACAGGCAAAAAAACCCCTCCCCAAATTCCCTCCCAGGCGCCAAAACCCGTTTCCGACCCTGTCATGGAGGGGCCGGTTGAACTCTGGTACGAGTACCTTGAATTCGTGTACAACCGGCTCAGAGAATCCAAAGAATGTTCTTATCAACATTACCAGGGTTATTATGAGGGTGAATTATATTTTCTAGCTCGGCTATATGACGGCTTTACCGGGGATGTACTTGCTCACAGCAAAAATTGGCCTTTTTTTAACAAAGAAATATACCGGTTTCATAGTTACCTGTTTCTTATGACACAGTTGGAAAAACGAACCAAAGATGATGCCAAACTCTCTTACCTGGACAGCTATCAAATCGAAGAAATTGAAGAAACCTTCAGCCAGGCCCTGACCTCAATACTGTCCTTTAAACAGCGGGGAAAATACCGGCTGTTTTTTCAAAAAGCCGTGGAAATAGTCCGGGAACACCTTTTTCGGAAGAAAACTCCGCTTTTTGACTGGCAACTCATCTACCGCCTGATCTGCGTTACTTTTCTTGACAACCAGGACGGGCGGGAAAAAGAGACCGTTTGCCTGGAAAAATTAATGCAGGAGCTCGAAAAAACCTCGCAGTGTTATTATCATGCGGCCCTGGGACTCGCCAGTCTGAAAATGGCGGGGGGCAGGATCGAGGAGGCCCAGGCTGTGCTGCGAAATCTAAAGGGGCAGCGCATTGAAGACATGCTCTTTTACCTTGAGTATCTTGCCGGAGCGAAAGCCTGGGACAATCTCCTGGCCTGGCTCCTTTGGTTGGCTCCCAGTGTAAAAGAAGCAAATCTTTTTGTTCTTGAAGATATCTGCTACTACTGCGTCCTGGCAGCCAAGAACAGCGCCGCCGGGGAGGACTTCATGAAGCTTGTCAGATCCTGGCTTCCCCGCAGTTTCAACTTTTATGCAGAGTACCTTCTGGAGGCAGGGCTGTACAGAGAATGGGCTGAATTAAATATATGCTACCGCTGCCATACCTGGGAGAGCACAAACAAAAGTGCCCTGCGGCACCTGGAGTCACGGGAGCCGGCCGTTCTCATGCCGCTTTACCACCAGTGGGCAGCCAGGCTGATCGGGGAGAAAAACCGCAAAGCTTACCAGGACGCAGTGAAAGTGCTCAAAAAAATAAGAAGCCTTTATAACCGGCAAAAGATGTCCGGGGAGTGGAAGACATTCATCTCCCGCCTGGTTTTGCGCCACCAGCGTCTGAGGGCGTTTAGGGAAGAATTGCAGAAGGGAAAGTTAATTTAGTTATGACGGACAACAGCATCGGTGTTTTTTCAGAATGGATACCCGCAAAAGGCTTTATCATCTGGGCCGAGGACAAAGGACATGCGGCTGTTTTCCATGAATTGCAGCACTTGCTTTTTGCCAGACACAAATCTTCTTATTACGGGACATTTATTGACCCTGTCAGCCACCAGGGCAGGGCTGCCATTTTCCTCTCCCCCCTGACCTCCCTGGATTTCTTCACCACGCAAACCTGGGCCGGAGAACTGGACTGGCGTTGGAGCGAAGAGATTGCCATGCTCAGGGAAATTGCGCCACGGCTTAAGGCAGCCCTGGCCGGCGGCTATTGGAGACCTGACTTCGATAAGTGGCAGGAAGGCAATAGAGGGTGGCGCATGGAATGGGACCATGTTCCAGACGCCCGCGAGATGCTTTTAAAAGTGCCTTATTTTAATGAATGGGCCGACCTGATTATAAACGATCTGATCGAGCAAAACCCCGAAATCAGCAGGGCCTGGGAGAAAATCCTGTCGTCCCATCCTGTGCTTGCTCCCGATCAGGGCCGGGGCAACCACCAGCCTTTAACCTGGGATGAAGAAACCTGGCTGGAAGCAGCCGGCTGGAAACAGGACCTCGCGCCTTTCAAAACCTGCCTGGAACTGGCTGAACCGGAAGGAGACAACACCGCCTGGCGTCTTAATATTCTATTACAGGACAAGCAGGATCCAGATCACCTGGCTGCCTGGGAGCCAGGTGAAACCGGCTGGGAAGATAAGCTGCCGCCGGGCTGGCAGGATTATCGGAGCCGGATTGAACGGGATCTGCGGAAATGGACAGAAGTATGTGCGTGGCTGGAAGAAAGCAACGGAAAAGAGCCCGGGACCACGGTCAGGCTGCACCGGGAACTTAGTGAGAACCAGGCCTGGGAATTTCTTAACAACTACAGCATCCAAATGGCACAGGCCGGCTACACCGTCTTTCTACCCGGATGGTGGAAAGAAGTACAAAAGCTGGTCCCTTCGCTTAAAATTAAGACCCGCTCCTCTGTGGGCTCCAGTAAAGAAAGCCTGTTAGGAATTAGCCAGCTTGTACAATTTGACTGGAACCTTGCTGTGGGCGACCTGGAACTATCAGAAGCAGAATACAGAAAAATCGTTGAAACAAAACGGCGCCTGATTAAGATCCGGGGTAAGTGGATCCGGCTGGACCCGTCTTTCTTGAAGAAAATTCAGCGATTCATCCGAAAGAATGATGGCCTCAGCCTGGGAGAAATTCTACACCTGCACCTACTCACCCCTTCCTCCTCCCCTGCGGAACAGGAGCAGGGAGCCGACCCGGAAGAAGCTTTACAAATCGAGGTAGAACTGGGGGAACAGCTGGCCCAGATGGTTGAGCAATTAAAAAACCTGGCCCAGATTCCCATTCTGGAAACTGCAGCTTCCTTCCAGGGCACTCTTCGAAAATATCAGCAGGCGGGCGCCTCCTGGTTGTTATTCCTGCGCCGCTTCGGCCTGGGTTGTTGTTTGGCCGACGACATGGGCCTCGGCAAAACAATTCAATGGATTGCCTACCTGTTAAAGCTAAAGGAAAGCGAAAACCCGGCGCTCCCTTCACTGCTAATTTGTCCGACCTCGGTTATGGGCAACTGGCAAAAGGAACTGGCCCGCTTTGCCCCTGGGCTCAAAGCCCAACTTCACTATGGCCCCCAGCGGGCGAAGGGCCCTGACTTTCTCTCCTTCATCCAGGAAACCGACTTAATCATTACGTCATACAATCTAGCGCACATAGATGAAGAGGAGCTGTCAATGGTGGAATGGGACTGCATTTGCCTGGATGAAGCCCAGAACATCAAGAATGCTTACACAAAACATGCCACCGCGGTGCGAAAATTTAAAAGCCAGCACCGCGTCGCCATGACGGGAACCCCGATGGAAAATCGCCTGACAGAGCTATGGTCCATTTTCGACTTTATCAACCCGGGTTACCTGGGGAGCAGCGGAGAGTTCAACCGCAGGTTCGTCAGAGCAATTGAGAAGAACGGAACTGCAGAAGATATCAACCGGGTGCAAAGACTGATCCGCCCGTTCCTCCTGAGACGGGTCAAAAGCGACCCGTCCATAGAATTGGATTTACCGGAAAAGCAGGAACAAAAAGAATACATTCCTCTGACCGTGGAGCAGGCATCCATCTATGAAAGTGTCTTACAGGACCTTTTCGAGCAACTGGAAGACAAAAAGGGCATGGCCCGCCGGGGGCTGATCCTTTCCACCCTGAGCAAACTGAAGCAAGTTTGCGACCATCCGGCGCTTTTATTCAAAGACCAGCCGACCGGTGAGATCAGCAGGCGCTCCAAAAAAATCGAACGTCTCCTGGAATTGATTGCTGAGCTGCGCCAGAAAGGGGAGCGCTGCCTCATTTTTACCCAATTTATCAGGATGGGTCAATTAATCCAGGAAGTCCTGCTAAAAGAACTGGGGGAACAATCCTATTACTTGCACGGCAGAACCCCCAGGAAGACCCGGGACGAAATGGTTGCCCGTTTCCAGGAGACGGCATCAAACACCCGGGAAAACTGCAATATCTTCGTTCTTTCTCTGAAAGCCGGCGGCCTGGGCCTCAATCTTACGGCCGCCAACAATGTCTTTCATTTTGACCGCTGGTGGAACCCGGCCGTGGAAAACCAGGCAACAGACCGCTCCCACCGGATTGGCCAAAACCGCCACGTTATGGTCTACAAATTCATCAGTTTGGGCACGATGGAGGAGCGCATCGACGAAGTACTGGAGCGCAAGGCAGGTTTGAGTGAACAAATTATCAGCGGAAGCGAAGCCTGGATCACTGAATTCTCCACCGGTGAACTGCGGGAGCTTTTCACCCTCCGCAAGGAATGGGTCGGCGGCTGATCTCCGGAAGGAGCCAATTATTGGGGGGACAACATATCTGGAACTATGTAAATTATGATCACGCTTCAAAAAGAATCGAGTGTGAAAATTTATCAATAAACTTAGTCTTTTCCAGGTAAACGCTTATGATCACCTGTTGCTTTTTCCTCCACAGTAATTTGTATTTTGATCAGATCGCCTTCTTTTGCTCCCTTCGGCAGCAGCACCTTGGGTATATGGAAAATTCTCCGGTTCATTTCAATCAGTGCGTATTCACCTTCGAAGCGGTCAATTACAAGCATTGCAAGACCCCCAGTCTATTGAATTTATAAATTTTCCTTTTTGTAATGATTTTTGGATAAAAAACCGTATTCAGCCATGCAGCTATCCAGCTATTCAAACATTCAGCAAGCGGGCATCCTTCTGATTCAACGGGCAAACTTTCTTTAGCCGTTGCCAAGCTGTCCCGACCCCATTTTGCACAGCACGGCCTTAATGGCAAAGTAATCTATCTCGGCTGGCAACGCTTCCTTGATGGGCTTTAATTTCTGGGCGCCAACCTCTTCAATCTTCTGCAAAATCAGGGCTTCATATTGGGGTGGGATGAAGTCGTTCCAATCAATGTGGTGCCCCTCCGCACCACACCGGACGAGGTGAGCCTGAATGGTCACCTCGCTCAAATTCCTCTGCCCGGCAATCTCCTGAAGAGTACAACCGGCCCGGTAAAGGTTCAGGGTCATCAGGTGGCTTGGTGTTTCATGCCCCCGGGCCTTCTCCCCGGCCGGCTTCCCTGGTTGAAGGGTAATTCCGTTGGCGGCCGCATACTCCCGGATCAGCTCCAAAAACAGGCCGCCGTACTGTTCAAACTTCCTTTGCCCCACTCCCTTGACGGCAAGCATAGCGTGCTGATCCGCCGGGAGCTGGCGTGACATTTCCCGCAGGGTGCTGTCCGCGAAAACAATGTATGGGGGTATGTTGTTCCTTTGCGCAATTTCCTTGCGGAGTCCGCGCAGTTTCTCAAAGAGAGAGTCGTCCACGGCGGCAGCCGACTCTTTTTTCCGCACCTTGAGAAAAACTTGCTCCTGTCCTTTCAGCACGGCATAGGCGCGCGAGCCCAACCCGGCCACAGGATACCGGCCTTCCGAAAGTTGGATGTACCCTTCGGCAATCAGGATATTGGCCAAATCGCTGATTTGCTTTGAGGTGCGGCCTTTCATCAACCCGTAAGTGGACAATTTATTGAACCCGTATTGCAACACTTTTTTGTTCTGCGAACCCTTTAAGACATCTGCTACCAGGGAGATGCCGAACCTTTCCCGCATGCGCAGGATGCAGGAAAAGATCATCTGGGCATCAATCGTTTTATCTGCCAATTCGCTGTTGTCATTACAGTTGCCGCAGTTTCCACATACATCCGGGATATTCTCCTCCCCGAAATACTGGAGAATATATTTTCTCAAGCAATGGGGGGTGTGGCAATAGTCCACCATCGCCTGCAACTTTCTATACTCGTTTACTTTTCTTTCCGGATCAAACAGCGTCTGTTCAATCAAGAATTTTTGAATCTGGGTATCCTGCGGTCCAAAAAGCAAAACACATTCCCCGGGCTCGTCGTCCCGCCCGGCGCGGCCGGCCTCCTGATAGTAAGCTTCCATATTTTTGGGAAGGTTGTAATGAATGACAAAGCGGACGTTGGATTTATCGATGCCCATACCAAAGGCGTTCGTCGCGACCATAATCCGGATGTCATCGTAAAGAAACTGGTCCTGACTATCGGTTCTTTCCCCGTCACTCAGTCCGGCGTGGTATTTCCCAGCCGCGTATCCCTTCTTACACAGGAACTCAAAGATATTGTCCACTTCTTTCCGGGTTGCCGCGTAAATGATCCCGGCTTGTTCCTTCCTGTGCGCCAGATACGCCAGTAAAAACTCCCTCTTGTTTTCGCCCCGGAGCACCGAAAAAGACAGGTTCTCCCGGTTGAACCCCGTCACGACCCGCTTCGGCTCCCTTAAACCGAGCATCTTGACGATATCCTCGCGCACCTCGGCTGTGGCAGTCGCTGTAAAGGCCGCCACCACCGGCCGATGCGGCAAATCCTTAATAAATGGCTCAATTGCCCGGTAGCTGGGCCGGAAGTCATGTCCCCACTGGGAGACACAGTGGGCTTCATCCACCGCCAGCAAAGAAATCGGCAAAGCGCGGATACTGTTCAGAAACTGGGCTGATTCCAGCCGCTCGGGCGCCACGTAAAGCAGTTTGAATTGGCCTCTGACGGCCCGGTTGATCCGTTCCTCCACCTCATCAAAGCGCAAACTGCTGTTGATGAAGGCGCCAGGTATCCCCAGGCTGTCCAGAGCATCCACCTGATCCTTCATCAGGGAGATCAGAGGCGAGAAAACCAGGGTCAGTCCGGAAAACAGCAACGCCGGGATCTGGTAACAGGCGGACTTGCCGCCGCCCGTGGGCATGATCCCCAGGGTGTCCCTGCCTTGCAGGATGCTGTCAATAATCTGCTCCTGCCCTTTTTTAAAGGAGGAGTAACCATAGTTTTCTTTTAAAATAGCCCGTGCCCGTTGCAGCATCTCTTCGTTCTCCTAAAAAAAATAGTCGGTGTTCATCCAACATTTTTGCAGCCAATGAATTGCCCTCTTTTATTGTTCTCTGCAAACTCCCTACTTCCTTCCACACTGGATCCACATTGGGGACGGTTCTTGAAGGGGTCAGCCGGAAGTTTTGCACATGAAAAGGCTCAACTGGTTGGGATTCACAACAGAACCGTCCCTTGTGAAATTCTTAAGACCTCACCTTGACAAATATATTACACCTGTAATATATTATTTACAGGTGTAGGAATTAATTATGACACTGGCCTTTAAAGAGGTCTGATGATATTAAGAGATTGGCTTATTAATAATCGCAGTAGTGTTTGATTTCTTAGGATGTAAAGGGGGGCTGGGAAATAAATGATAAAAACAACTTAAAACCAGCGCCGCCTTCCGGAGACAACCTGCTCAAAATGCTGGAGGCGCTTGCAAACCCCCACCGGTTAAAAATTATTGCTTTGTTAACAGGCAGGCGTATCCATGTCAGTCAGCTCGCGCGGGAGGTTATGATCAGCCGGCCGTTGCTGTACATGCACTTGAAGCGCTTAGAGAACGCCGGTTTAGTGACGAGTAAAATGGAATTATCCGAGGATGGAAAAGCAATGAATTATTACCAGTTGGCAGCGTTTACACTTTACTTAAGCCCGGAGAGCATCTCTGAAGCGGTAAAAACTCTTACCGTTAAAAAAGTTGGCGGCTCCACTTCGGACGTTAACAATAAAAGGGGGGATAGTGAATGAGTACGGAAATAGCTGGGATGAGCTTTGTACTAGGTATCCTGGCACTGGTTGTGGTGCTGGCAAGCCAAGTTTTAAAGACCTGGCAGGCCAGATTAACAAGTAAAGCTGAAGTCGCCAGGGACGAGGCATATCGCAAACTTGCGGAGGAATCTACCTCAGTACAGCAAAAGATGGCTAAAGATTTAGCTGATCTACATGTTCGCATAGCTTCCATAGAAAAAATGCTTCGGGAGGTTGATTAAGGTCATCAAACACCAAAGAGAGCGCTTTAACCAAAACATCGCTTGGTTCTTTTTAAATTATGACAAATAGACATTTATGCCGCTGGGGCAGCATAAGCAGAGGATGGTTGTTTATTGGCATAGCAATCAGTTTTGCATTTTTAATCTTTTTATTAATCATCTCTTACTTTAAACCATGGGGAAAAAGAAAAAACACACAGGAGATCAGTCCCTAAATAATTTTTGTATGTTGCCATTACTACTTTTTCTCCTGGGTAGAATTTTTCTGATCTTTTTCTTTTATAGGTACAAATTTTACGTCACAGCAGCAGCCACCCTTTGGTTTAAACAGTTTCTCCAGGAAACCCTTCTTGGTCTTTTCTTCTTTTTTCTTTTCGTCCATAGATAGCACCTCCCTCTCTTAATATTTATCCCTAAAATCAACTTTATCAAAACTTTACTTTGTATTAAATGAAGCTTAACTGGAACGCCTGGAAAATAAATCCGGACACTGTGGCCACTACCAGAATGGTGATCACAAAAGCGGCTACGAGTCTGGGCTTGAAGACTGAAGCAAGTAATGTTACTTCCGGTATGCTGGCGCCGGCTCCTCCGATGATTAGAGCCATTAAGGCGCCAAGACTCATCCCTTTCTCCATCAGGACCGCACCAATGGGGATGATGGTCTCAACCCGGATATACATAGGAATCCCTATGACTGAGGCGATCGGTATAGCCCAGGAGTTGCCCGGGCCGGCTACCCGGATGATAAATTCTTCGGGAATGAAGCCATAGATAAACGCCCCGATACCGGCGCCTAAAATCAGGTAAGGCACAACCTGACGAAACAAAACCCATGTCTGGGCGCCGGCATGCCTTACCTTTTCATTCTTCGTGACCAGCCTGGCAACGGGTATGGAGGTCTCACAGTCACAACAGCAGGCGCTCTCCAATTGGACCTGCTTATAATCGACGGCCAGGCCAAGCCGCTCCCACAAGGCGCCAATTAGTACGGCGCAGATAAAGGTTAGTACACCATAAATCAGCGTAATCTTCCAACCCAGCATTGTTAAAAACAACGCGAGGATAACGGGGTTAAGTAATGGTGAAGAAATCAGGAATGACATGGTGGCGCCAAAAGGAGCACCAACGTTGAGCAGTCCGACCATAATCGGGATCGTGGAACAGGAACAAAAGGGTGTTAGCGCCCCCAGAGCGGCACCCAGGATATTGCCCAACCATTTACGGGGCTTGCCTAATACATTACGCAACGTTTCTTCAGAAACAAACTCCTGAAGCAGGGCAACCAGGAAAGAAACACCAATAAATAAGGCCAGCAACTCACCTGAAATAATAAGGAAAAATTTCCCGGCGGACGCTAAGTTATTCACTTCAAACAAAAAACAATCCCTCCGACTTATATAAAATATTTGTGCTCAATTAAACTATTTTCTAGCGTACAGCCCTTAAGATATAAGCGGCCACTTCGCCCCAGGCTTGTGCAGCCACCTGCCAGGCCTCCTCCCCCAAGGGGGTCAGGGTATATACCTTGCGTTCACGACCGGAAACAACCTTGGTAACTAAACTTAAGAGCCCGGCATCCGTAAATTCCTTTAATACCGGGTAAAGACTGCCTTCCGTAGGAGCGCAGCAACCATTTGTGAGCGCAGCCACCTGTTTGGTGATCTCGTAACCATGCAGCGATTGCCGGTGAAGTACATGTAGAATGAAAAAACGGGAAAGACTCATTTTAATTAAGCTAGCCCAGTATTCTTGGGATTGGTATTTTATTTTGACTCCCACCTCTCCTTACATATAGATATGATATGCATCGATCATATATACATTATACGGCTATGTATAAATAAATGTCAATAAGCTATGGTCATCGTCTTGAACTCTTTAGCCAAGGGGATTCGGAGTGCGCGGCGGCGTTTGCCGATGGACTAATGGTTTACTGCCGCTCTGGTGGTAGGATTTGTTGGGGGCGCCCGCGAAGCCACCAGGCTGCAGAGCTTTTTTTGGTCCTTATCATTCGTATTCGGACTCTCTCTGACACTGGCCGCCTTTGGAGTATTGGCCTCAAGTTGTAAACGGTAAAATAAAATGGATGAATTTCGGCCAATAAAAACGGATGTTATTTCCCACAACCTGTTAGTTATTTGATATATTTCGGATAACTGCTTAACCAATTTCAAGAAGGAATTCCCATTTACACAAAAATATTTATACTCCCGAACCGTCCCCTCGACACCCTACTCCACAATGAAGCTAATTTCTGCGTCTTTCGCCAGTGCTAAATCGTTGGCTACCTGCACTATTTTAAAAATACCGGCTGGAACAATACAACCGGCGCAACATGCTTTAATAAGCTTCCGCGCCTCGCTAAAAATCACCCCTTCAAAACCATATTTGATTTCATGCATACCATTAACCTGTTGAACTTTTTCTGCCAGCGCTTGTATAGTTTTGCAACTGCTGCTGATCTCCAGAGTGGATAATTGCCTTCTGCCGAGGCAAACAGCCACAACATCTGCTACATTACCGCAAACCCCTACCTTGATGTGAGCCTTTGATTTCATCAAATTCCCCTTTCTTTTAATTAAAAGGATAAGCACCTGGTAAACAATTTTTCATAGCCAGGTTTGGTCGATAACTCGAAATGATGAATGCGTTTGGGCACCTCTTCTGTTTTTTTTCTAGCTTCCTGTGATAATAAACACATCAGGGCTCCGGCTTTAGATGAATTACCAATATAACGAATCTTTTCCTTTAGATTAGCCGGAATAATCCCTGCCCCAACCAAACTATCAACCTTTAAATGTTTGCCGAACTGTCCTGCGATAATGACTTCATCTAAATCCTGCATTTCTAGTTCCGCTAATTCCAGGAGAGCATAAAAACCGGAGGAAATTGCTCCTTTTGCTAATTGCACCTGCCGGATATCGTCCTGTGTGATACTAATTAGCTCTGAATTTGAGCCAAGGTAAATTTTTCTTTTACCGTTTTCCTCAGATAAATACTTCGTTAGGCCCTCAGTAGCTTTTTCCTTTTCCAATTCTGCTTTCTTTTTTAACCGCCCTGTTTTGCCAATCAGTTTTACCCTTAATAATTCAGAAACCGCATCCAGAATACCACTGCCGCAAATTCCCACCGGGCTAACATCATCAATTATCCGCAAAGAAATTTCATTTCCCCTGATTTCAATTCCCTCAATAGCGCCTTTCGCTGCTCTCATCCCGCTGCTGATATTCATTCCTTCCAAAGCCGGACCGGCGGCACAAGAGCAAGAAAATAATTGACCACCTTTGGACAAGACAATTTCCCCATTGGTACCAATATCAATAAACAACGCGGTTTTCTTGGTCCGGTCCAATTCTGAAGCTAATATGCCTGACACAATATCAGATCCGATATAACCGGAAATACCAGCTAAACAATACACCCTGGCAAAGGGTGAACTTTTTAGCCCCAACGAGGCTGCTGAAAATTGTTGGGGACCTGAAAAAACCGGTGTGTACGGTGTTTTACCAATAGAACCAGGGTTTACGCCCAGGAACAAATGCATCATGGTGGCGTTAGCGGATACCGTAATGTCATAAATTCTTTCCACCGGCAGGTTGTATTTACTGCATAACTTGTCGGTCAGCTGATTGAGACAATTAATGATTATATCGTGCAGCAGGGCTAAACCGTTATCGTTACGCGCAGCGAAATCGATACGGGACAAGACATCCAAACCGTAGTCTTTTTGTGGGTTGATCTCGCTTTCAGTCCCGACTTCCTGACCCTTGTGTAAGTCAACCAGGGTCAGGATAACGGTGGTGGTTCCGAGATCAATGGCCAGGCCATAGGTTTGCTCACTGGTGTCACCAGGCTCAACCCCGATAATTTTATCCCCGTTATAAATGGCTGTAATTTGATCAAAACTAAATATTTCCGGCAATCTTCTTAAGATATCCGGGTCCTCTATGGAAGGCGGGTTTTCAAAAAGACTGTACAAGAGGTCTTGATAAGAATGGATATTTTCCATCGCCAGTCGATCAATATAGTGAACTTTCTTGGTAACAACGGGGTTAATTTTAAAATCCGGCGTAACACCGTCAGTTAAGATTTTATTCTTTTGATAGCTTTCAACCGGTGGTTCCACGAGCAGGTCACTTGCTGGTTCCAGCATGCAACCCAGACGAAATCCCTGCTCCAATTCCTTTTGGGTTAGCTTTTCAAGCTCTTCTGCCGTTGGCTTGTTGACTATCCCACTGATGATTCGGACTTTGCATTTACCGCAGATACCTTTGCCGTTACAGGGGGTTTCTAAAACGATCTTGTTTTTATGCAGCATCTCTAATAAACCGGTACTTCCGTTAAAAAAGTGCTTAGTTTCTTGACCCCTTATATTCAGACAGTACATTGATGCTACACCCCGTTCAGGTTGTGTTCTTTAGCTGCTTCCAGCATCATTTGAATGTTAACCAAAGGAGTTCTTGGACCAATTCCGCAGGCCGGGGCCAATATTTTTGCTCCGCTGAGTAAACAATTCTCAGCCATGTTTTTAATCCCCAGGGGAGATTTATACTCCAGGGCATATGTGCTCAGGTTTCCCATAATTACTTTGCCTGGCAAGTTCTCAACCACTTTTTCTATACTGGTGATGGCATCCACGCTTATTGCGTCACACTTTAAGTCTTTTAATTCCCGGTAAACACTTTTCAACCGGCCACAAATATGAATGATTGTGCCCAACCCTGCATAGTCCTTAAGAGCTTCGATAATTTGATTCAAATAGGGAGCGGAAAATTCTCGAAACAAAGCCGGACCCAGGATCTCTCCGGTACCGGAAGGTTCAGAGACGGTGAGCACATCTGCGCCTGCCTCCAGTTGGGCTTTACCAAAGGCAATTAGATTTTCTGTAATAATCATCATCATGTCATGAACTACCTGTGGTTTTTTACGCATTTCTTTATAAAAAATAGTGGGTTCAATTAAAGATGTAGCAAGGCTGATTGGCCCCACCAGGTTGGCCACCAACGGTACTTGCGGATTTTTATCCCGTAGGATTTTAATAGCATCCAGAACAACCTTAATCCGGCCTTCTCCCGGATTTATATTTTTTAATTTTCTCCAATCTTCCACAACTTGCAAAGGATAGGAGGCAACTCTAGGTTCATTGACCTTCGTCCCCAAAAAAACCTCGGCCCCCATTGCTTCCGCCTCCACAGTCATACAAAAAGGGACACCAAAGTTTTCAAAACCGCCTTGCTCGTAGATACCCGCCGCAAGTCCGGCCATTAATTCTGAATTGCTGTGTGCTTCAGGCCATTTGTTACCTGAAAGATCCATTACTTCCTCTACGGCCGCATTCATCATGCCGCCCGGGCAAATACATGGAGGTCGATCCACCGGTTTTTTAGCCAGAGTTAACCTGAGCCTTTCTTTAGACGTCAACAACGGAATTCACCTCAGCTCTCTTTTTAACGATAGCTTATCCCTCCTGAACCAGCAATTTAGCCAGCTTTGCCGCTTTCAAAGCATCCGGCGCATAACCGTCCGCCCCAATCTTTTTCGCATAGTTCGGTGATATTGGTCCTCCACCTACCATAACTTTAACTTTGCCCCTCAGGCCACATTCCGGCAAGAGTTTAATAACTTGTTCCATTCCATCCATAGTTGTTGTCATTAGAGTGGATAAGGCGATAATATTTGCACCAATTTCTTGGGCTGTTTTTACAAAATCAATAGGAGGAACATCCCTGCCTAAATCAACAACGTCAAAGCCTGCGGTTTCCATCATGATTTTTACCAGGTTTTTACCTATATCGTGCGTATCACCCTCAACCACGCCAATGACAGCCTTATATTTTTGTTCGCTTGCAGTTTTGGATAAATGAGGTTTGACAACATCCATGCCTGCGTACAAGGCATCTGAACACATCAATAACTCTGGAATATAGTACTCTTCTTCTTCATACAATTTACCCGCTCTTCCCATGCCGTGGGCCAACCCGGAAGCGATTGCTTCATAAGGCTCATAATTGTGTTCAATATAAACCCGGGCTGTTTTTACAGCTTTTTCTTCGTCCATTTCCACAATAGAGTCCGATAAATCCTTAAGCAATTCTTTTTTTGCATCAACCATTTCTTTTGCCCCTTTTCTACTTATTACAAGAACCCCATCTATCTACTGCCGCGTAACCCATTTTAACTGTTTCAGGATTCAGACCGTGATATAACCCCCCGGAAGAACCAAATATATAACCAGGTGTTCCGGACCAGCTTTTTAATGTAGCGAATACTTCCTTTTCTACTTGCAAGGCAGTTTTTAGTTCAATAAAGTTTTCAAATTCAAAATTCCCCCAAAAACACCAGTTGCCCATCAATTCCTCAGGAAAACTTGTTGCTTTTAAACCGACGGAGGGCTGCAAAGACTGGATTCCCCAAAACCCTATTTGCGAAAGCCCTGGCACAACACCAGCTATATTGCCATCCGAGTGAAATAAAAACGGGACATTTTCACAGTTTGATTTTGCCAAAAGAGCAGCTATAAGCGGAAAATAATATTGCTCCAAAAAGGCCGGGGATACCAGCAGGCCCTGGTTACCCGCTAAATCATCTGCGATAACAATTCCGTCACACCCGCAATCCAGGGCTGAATTAATTTGCGGTAAGAAGCTGCTGACCAGCTCACACATTAATTTTTCTGCTTCCCAGGGTTTTTTTACAATTAAGAGTGATAAGTTACGCCAGCCAATTTGGCTTAATATTGTGTTGAATGGTCCCTGCACGAAGCCAAAAATAAAGTAATCCTTACTACACCAGCGTCTCCATTGATGCTTTGAAAATGACTTATCCACCGGTAGAGTCACTAAATCAGCATTGATACAAGTTACAACTGCTTCTAAATCGTTGCCGGGAAACTTTTTAATAAAGTCATCGGTTATTAAAATTTCTCCCTTGGGTGGCCTATCTAACGTTCCTTTTTTCAAGGCAGACCAAACTCTTTCTCGGCCGTTCATATTTAGCTAATTTCCACCTTTGGGGGGGCAAATATTTCACTCAAAAAGTCTCGGTTTTTATGCAACGCTAGTGAGTTTTACTAGAGATAGACCGTTTGGTTTTAAACTTTTTGTTTACCAATGAAATAGCTCCTACTGTTGCTACACCTGTTATTGGTATAGCACAAGTTAAACTACATGCACCACACACACCTGTACAAACTCCAATGTTTGTAACTGAAGATAATATACTAAATCCAGCTACACCTAAGCCCAGGCTTAAATTTTTTATTTTGTTTTTCATCGAATGCTCTCCTGTATTGAAGGTTCATTATTTACAAGAGTTATTCCGTCCTTCCAACCAGATTTACCTGTACCATAAGTAAGTGCATTTTTAGGGCAGGCAGCTTGACATTGCAGACACGTTATACAGTTATGAATTTGATAAGTAATACTATTATCAGGTTCTTTTTGCAGAGAACCCATTGAGCAAGCCTTTACACAAGCCCCACACGATATACATTTATCTTTCGCAAACCTTAATTTGTAAGTAAAATGCAAACGTGAACTAATGCTATATACAAGGCTTTGAACTGCACCAATAGGACAAATAAAGTTACAAAAACCTCTACCACCCTTAGTAAATATACCAAACAGAATAATCCAAAGGAAAAATGTAATAATATTAGTTGAACTTAAAACACCAAATTCCCCCCAAAATCCTCCATCAATTAATCTTTGCATAAATGATAGGTTGCAAAATGCACAGGCGATTGAGCCAGCAAGAAAAGGGGTAATAAGATAACCTGCAAGAAAGCCATACCTTACAGGAATTGGATTAATTCCTGTAACCCAGTCTATTTTAAATCTATCAGGTATTAATCTACTAAGATATTCAGGTAACGCACCTGCAAAACATAAACGCCCACAGAAAAAAGGGCCGAAAATGATAGCGAACATAAAAAACAAAAATAGCGTAATCATTACAACTGGAACGATTAACGACCATTTACCTAATAACAGGTTTAGAAGGGGCATTCTTAAGCATAACGAATGAATATCAGCAGGTTTATTATAATTTACGAGCCCAAATAACGCTTTTTGATATAGTGCAAAAGGTGCATAAAACAATAATAAACCTACTATATACCAAATTGCACGTTTGATTAACATAATTTGCGTATTTATCATTAATGGCATGCCTCATTCGTATCATTATTCTTAGTTGAATCTTCAATTCCGTCTGTTTCAGAATTAATAATCCTAACTGGAATATTACCGATTAAACTTTCATCTTTTGAATTTATAAGTTTTATATTACCTTCAGTTACCGTATGCCCTTTTAGTTTTCCCTTTGGTATCGTTAAATTTACTGCCAGGTTAAATGATTGGTTTGGCTTTAATGGCCTTGAAAAAACGCCAGTTTCATGATTAAAACTTGGGTCTTTTGATTCAAGTTGGACTTTTCCGAGGAATCCTTCTGTTTGTACTTTCACCCATAATGATTCATTACCCCTATTAATTATTCCACCACCATGTCCACTTGAAATTGATATTCTATTTGGCTGAATAAGCTTTTTAGGTAGACCTTGTTCAGCTATGTTAAGTAACACCTCTTGATTATCTTTTTTTGCTGGTAAAGCAATTATAAATGACCCTCTTTCGCTTGACACTGATTTTTTGTAATAGCCAGAACCGACTGTAATTCCAGCCATAAATATGAATAAACATAAAGTAAGTAATGACTTTTTTATTTGTTCTTTCATAATTAGCCCCTTGTTATAAATTCGAGAAGTACAGTGCAAACAATGAGACAAACATATGTTTACTCACTCAAAACAGCGAGCATCTCATTAACCTGATCAGGACATACGGGATAACCGACTTCTCTAACAGTATCCAGCATGGCAGATATATTTTCCACTGGAGTTTCAATCGGCAAGCTGCATCCTGACATCACTACATAACCTTGTGGATTATCATAAGCATCGCGGATACATTCCAAAGTTTTTTGTTTTACCTCTTTAACCGTGCCGGAATACATTATGCTGCCAGGATCAACATTGCCCAGAATTTTAACCTTATCCCCTATTTGCCGGCAGCAATCTTTCAGACTGGCAACATTATCAATGCTAAAACCGCTGGCTCCCATAGTCCCAAGATCATCCCAAATTGCCTTTGTTTGACCGCAAATATGAATGATAACACCACTGCCCCGCCCCTTGATAAAATCAACCAGTTTTTGCAAATATGGCAAAGAAAATTCTCTAAATACTTTGGGGCTGACAACCGTACAAGAAGACATTGGTTCGGAAATAGCCGGTGTAAGGCCAATTTCCATAGTGGCCTCGGCATAGCTCATGCAGGTTTCTAAAGATACCTGACAAAGCTTATGGATAGCTTCCGGGTTCTTGTGTGTTAGCTTTAAAGTTTTGTCAACACCCAACAAGAAAAACGCATTGGTAAAAGGGCCAACTATAGCGGCAGAACAACCGACCTCATCACCGACTTCATCACGCAAATATTTCATGGCCTCCAAATGCACCGGCAATCGGCCATCCTTATACGGGTCGGCAGGACGTAATCTATCTATATCCGCCTCATCATCAATAGCAGGTTTTAATAAATCCGCCGTATAATCATCAGGAAATTTAACAGTAGCACCCATTGCTTCCGCCCAAGGAAATAAATCTGTAAATATCCTTACGCTGTCATAACCAAATTTTCTGTATGATGCAATTTGAGCTGCCGCCAAAATTTTTGCATCTGTATTAAATTGGGAAACCTTGCAACCAAAAATCCTTGCCACACCATTGGCAATATTAGGATTACAGGGAAGCCGGTCTACATCCTGTCCATTTGCCAAAGCCTTCGCTCTTTCGGCAGGCAGCATAGTATCTTTATATTTCATTTCGTTCTCCCCCTAATTATTTAAATTGTTTTTGAACACTAATTCTTTCAACGCAAAAGATATCTAATTAAATTATTAACCTTGCCAACTACTTGGGAGCTAAAATTCCATGGCTCATTGTGTATCTGCAGTTGGCCCGTTCCGCCCAAAGCATATTATGGGTGACCATCATCAGAGCCCCGCCCCTTGCAGGCACGGGCTGCAAAAGTTTAATGACTTCACTTGCCCAAAAATCGTCCAGGTCATTTGTCGGTTCATCTGCCAAAACCAACAGTGGTTCCTTTATCAAGGCTCTGGCCACCACCAGACGCCGCCTTTGTCCCACACTCAATTGATGCGGCAAAAAATCCCGTCTGTCCCCAATGCCCAACTTTTCCAAATAAGCTTCAACCTTCTGGTTGATGTCTGCCTTGCCCAGTTTGGTCTTTGTATATTTGTTGATAATCTTTAATGGAAATGCTAAGTTTTCGCCAACTGTCAAGGCTTGAAAAAGATTGGTCTCCTGAAAGATAAAGCCAATCTTGGTGGCACGCAAAATCGTCAAATCATGCTCACTGATGCTTTGCAGATTGGTAGCATCAACCAAAATTTCACCGCTGTCTGCCTGCAAAAGTCCACCAACCAAATATAGCAAGGTGCTTTTGCCAATGCCGGAGGGCCCCTCAATGGAAATGAAATCACCGGCTTCACACCGCAAGGAAACACCGTCTACAGGGCATATTATCTCACCGCTTTTATAAGTTTTTACTACATTTTTGAGTTCGCAAAGTGGATGATTGAATTTTATAACATCACGATTTGCAGTCACATTAATCAATCTCCCCTCTCATAATTACCTCTTGCGGATCAAGCCTGGCACTCTTGCAGGCAGGATACAAGGCAGCCAAACCACCGAGCAAAATTGCCATGCAAGTGCCCAGCAACAAGCTTTTTGCAATCAATCCCGGGTTCAAGGCCAAAATGCTGAAGGTAAAAGCCTGTTGCAGCCAATCAATCAAAGGGCTGACTGCACAAATCCCCAGGATGCTGCCCAACAGTCCCCCAATGCCTGCCAAAAAACAGGCCTCAAAAAGTATCAACTTGAAAACATCGGTTTTTTGGCCGCCGATTGCCCGTAAAATGCCCGTTTCTTTTTTGCGAACTTGTGCCAACGCCGTAAAACGTCCTATCAACGCCAGAGCAGTCACCACCAAAAGCAACATCCAAAGCAAAATCATCACTTGCCCAATCATAGACATTTGCGTTTTCATGTTGGTCACCACTTCATCAGTCGCCACAATTGTCACATTCATATCGGCTTTTTCAATATTGGCAACCACATCGGCAACATTATAGCCATCCTGTACCTTGATCAGAATCGCCGAATACACTGCTTGCGGATCAATATTGGGCAAAACCTCTTTCAGATTTTCATTGGTTGCTGCCAGGCGTTTAGCCACATCCATATTCATAAAATAAGTCTCATCCATGCCTGTGCCCGTTGGGCTCATAGTGCCAACAATTCTAAAAACATCACCCAAAATTCCGACACGGTTGCCTAAATAGGCCGGCACATTACAACCGATAATAATTTGATCGTCTACCAAGGAGTCAAGGTTCGCCTCATCAAACCAGGGCTGCAAAACAAAATCCGTATCCATGTCAAAAGCAACTATCCTGGTTTCCGAATCAACGGCGCAACAACTGGCATTCAATGTTTGAATAAATAACTGTGGACTCGCAAGGGCAACACCCTCAACCTTTTTTATGCTGTCCAAAACCTCAACCGGCATATAGATGTTGTTGGGTTCGGCTGTATACAAAGTGGTATAGGCATCAGTGCTTGCCTCATTCGGCAAGACGAGGATGTCGGCACCCAGGCGTTCTTGCGATAGAACCACCCCTTGCTGAAAGTTGGTATAAAACGCAAAAATCATCACAAAAACCATCACGGTGAGTAGCGTTATGAGAATTGTCAGAGAGGATTGCCCCTTACGCCTTGAAAGGTTTTGCCAGGCAAATTTATACACTTTTTCAACTCCTCTCGGTTTCTGTCTAAGATTATCAAAATACTTGTTTTCCAAAATAACTACCGTGAGCACATTGTGCTGCTATTCACTTATCTCCCACAGCTAAAAATATAACGCAAAAGAAAACAAAGCAATCCAATAATAAAGGACGATGCATTGTCATGACGATACACCGTCCCGTTTTTCATGTCATACTCCGCAAGCGGCAATGGTTCAACTGATGAGCACTGCCGCTTGCAAACTGGGAAATTCAAGTTACAACCTATTCTTTGATGAATAATTGACCTGCACCGGCGATGATTGTAACAATGCCGCAACCTTTGAGCCAAACGGCGGTTTGAATACAAGACATTGTTGATTTTTTGCAAACGCCAATACCAATGGTATCATTTGTGATGGTAATAAGCATGATCCCGATAATCAAGCTGATGATAGCAGTCTTATTCTTGGTGGCCAAACTCACGACAGAGCTAACTAAAAGCAAGATTGCTAAATACGTAGCAGCATGAGCTGTGTAAAAACAACGCATATGGGTCATATTGCCATTTGCCAGTTGAAGAAATTGATCGCAAACCGGTGCCCAAATGTAGATGGCGCCGAGAACAACAAGTGCTGTCAAACCACAGATGATTTGCATAATCATTGAGAGTTTTTTATTCAAAAAAATTAGCCTTCTTTCAAAATAATTTTAACCCATACCAACTATCAGTTATTGATTGTCCAATGCAAAATTCGATGTTTAATTTTATCAAAGATATACATAATAGAAACCAAAATCGAGGCTGTAAACAAGAAGCCCAGCATTACCAAGTCAAATCTTGCAAAGTCGGAATAGTATTGAACAAAATAGGCCATACCGGAGGTTGCGCCGAACATTTCGGCAACAGCTAACATCATAAACGACAAGATCAAGGCCACGGAACAACCGACCAAAATGGCAGGAGATGCCGCCGGCAAAATAACCTTGAAGAGCTTTTCAATGCCCGGCATTTCCAAGGTTGCCGCATTTTCCAAATAGCGTTTGTCAATACTCATAACGGCACCGATAGTTGTGCCCAAAATTACCCAAAACGCAGCCAGCCAAATCAAAAAGATGGAAGCGGACTTGAAAGTCGGGAACAAATTGATAGCGTATGGTGTCAAAAGTGGCACCGGAATAGCACTAGAAGCATTGATATAAGGTGTCAAGTTTTTGCGCAGACCGCTTCTCAAGCCAATCAAAGTGCCAAGTGCAATCGCACAGATTACAGCCAAAACATAAGCAGTAACCAACAAATACAAAGAGCTTTTCAAACCGATAAACAGTAGGCCGATATACTCGGGAATCAGTTTTGTCACATCAAAGATGCTTGGGAAAAGAAAGCTAGACAAAACTCCAAACACATCAGTCAGCAAGATATAGGCAATCAAAATGCAAATACCTATGACAATAATGCTTCCATAGCTTTTTATATTTTTTATCATCCGATAAATACTCCTCACCCTACTTTGGCAGAAACCTCCAAAGTGAATTATCCCTCAAAAACTCAAACAATTCCACTATTAGTTGTATTCGTTGAATAAAACAAGTTTATCTTTGAAGAATTGGCTGTCAGGATAATCTTCAATCAAAGAATCCAAAGCCCTTTTGTAAATTTCAGTATTGACATGATCTTCAATTTGGATTTTGGTATCAGTAATATAACCGAAATCGACCATCTTGTTCCACATCTTGATTACACTATTTTGGTATGGGTCGTTATCGTATTTCATATGTTTGCTCTTAACAAAGCTTTCTACGGTAGCTTGGTCAAGGTCAAGTTTCTTCATAACCAAATCAACAACTTCGTCATAGTTGCCTTGCATTGCTTCTTCAGCTCTTAAAAATGCACGGAGCATCCGATAAAGTGCTTCTTGATTTTTTTCGTCTTTCATCCATGAGCCTTTAGCGAGCACACGGCAGCAGGAATGGTTTAGCCAGTAATCATCAGGCCACATTTTAATTTCCAAACCCAAGTCGGCCGCTTGCAATTCATAACCGGTTGCGGTTGCACCAAAGTCAACTTCCCCGGCGGCTACAGCTTGTAAAACCTCTTGGTTTTTCTTATATTCAATAAAGGTTACATTATCCGGATAAAGACCTGCATCATACAATACGCCTTTCAACACGACGTCAGGTGTGCCGAAACGGGTGATCCCGATTTTTTTGCCACGGAAGCTTTCCAGGCTTGTCCATTCGGTTTGTGGTTTACCAAAGCAAGGTGTTTCACCAGTAATCATATAGCCGCTGAAAACAGTGAAGTCCTGGCCGTTAGCGATTTGAATGAGTGGACCGCCTGTACCGTAGGTAGAGAGCACATCAACTTTGCCTCCGGTAAGAGCTTGGAAAGCATCTGTACCATTGTTGATATAAACCATTTCAACATCAACGCCTTCTTCTGCTAAGAAGTTATGAGCTTCAGCCATATATTGAAAAACTTGGCCGGAGTTGCTTTGAGCAGCAACGGAAACTTTCAACACATCGGTTGAGGTGTCGGCAGTGCCTGGATCATCGGAGCCGCATCCTATAAGTGCAAGCGACATAACCAAACAAAGAATAATCACCGATAATATTTTTTTCATAAATTACTTCATCTCTTTCCTAAGAACAATAATGATTTTTTGGCTTTGCACCAACGGCATTCGCTTTTTCTTCCTTCAATCGATGTGCTTTTTCAACAATTTCATCATTGATGATTTTTGTTAAGTGGTTGCGCAAATCCAGCACAGCGGGATCCGTATACAACTTTTCCCGTCTTGGTTTTGTTTCTTCAGTAAATGAGTGAATATAAATGATTTTGCTGGGAGCCTGTCCCAAAACCACAATATCTGTTGCCAGCAGCAAGGCCTCATCAACACTGTGAGTCACAAAAAAAATAGTCTTGCGGTTTTCCTTTTCTTTTTGCCACAACTCTAAAATGGTGTCTTGCAACAGGGCTGTGGTAACAGCATCCAAAGCGCCAAAAGGCTCATCCATCAAGAGCAGTGGCGCATCGATTGCAAAAGCACGAGCCGTTGCAAAACGTTGACGCTGACCACCGGAAAGGTTCATTGGCAATTTATCATAAAGGTCTTCGTCCAGGCCTAAATTGTTCACCCATTCCAAAGCTACCTCTTTTCTTTTGTGTTTATCCCAAGCCTTATACTTTTGCTTCAATGCAATGCAGATGTTGTCACCTGCCGTCATCCACGGGAATAAACCATAATCCTGGAATACCATAGCTCTGTCCAGGCTTGGCCCATAAACAGGCTTGCCGCCAACCAGCAGTTGCTCGGGATTTGACTTTTCCAAACCTGCAATCAATCGCAAAAGCGTGCTCTTGCCACAACCCGATAGTCCCAAAAGGCAAACAAACTTACCGGCTTTGGCTTTATAATCAATGCCACCCAAAACCAACTCCTTGTCATAGGCAAATTGCAAGTTGTTCATTGATACATCTAACATATTGACCCTCCATAATTATTTCTTCCTTTATCCTAACTAACCATCAGGACCATAGCAACTAACTAACAATTTCCTCATACTGACCTCCTGATTATGTTAATGCAAAATTCCGTTATAATTCTACAAAAAATAACTAGGGATGTCCAATAGAACTAATTTATTGCTTACAAAACATAGATAGAAGCTACTTATAGCCATATAAATAACTGTTTTGCAACATTTACCAATTAACCCTACTTAACGAAGAACAAAGATATACCCAATATTATAGCGACAATTCCTCCACCGCGAAGCCAAACAGCTGGATTATGGCATGCCATTGTTTCTTTAGTGTCAATGGCACGGCACGGCTGGATAAAAAGGAAAACCCCGTCGCCTACATGGATTAGCATGTGCGAAGGGGTTTTCCTTTTTATCCACTCTTTCCCCATTGATTGACATGTGCCGTTCGTTTATCCACAATGAAATGCAAAGGTCATGAATTCAGTAGTACAAACAGGAGTAAAATCTGCCGGATGGGAAAATAAAATTACCCATTTCCCTTGTAATCTTCAGGAAAACTGATGTCTCCCTGGGTAGTTTTGGCCTTAAACTTTGGAGCATCATCTCCAATCAAAGGCATTTTACTTACGTTCATTTCTTCCATTTTTCCCTTCCTCCTTTGTTTTGTTTATATCTTGCTATATTTGTGAGATAACTATCAACCCCTCAATTTAGCAAGAGCATACTGGCACTCTTTTTGAATAAATTCAGGTTCGGAGGAATTAACAGCACTTTTCAATACATCTTCAGCCCACGATTCAGGTATTGAACCCAGTGTTCTGATGGCAAGTATCTTTTTTTCAACATTTGGCGAGTACATGCGACGGGCAGTATTATTATGAGGATTAAAATAATATATAAAACCTTTACGCACCGGAGCGCCATAGACGTGAATAGTAACCGAGGTCTGATTATTCAGGGCCTGCATCTGGTGAATACCGTCATTCACAGGTAAAACATAAGTTGTTTCACCCGGAGCTAGGGTAGCATCAGCAACTTGTTTGACTTCGGCATAATTTACGTCACTGCCATCGTCCACCCGCGCAAACTTTCTTTCTCGAATTTGATTAATGTGAGCGCCTACAATGCCCCAGGCTCCATGATCATGTATCGGATACATAACATTTGGTTCCCAGATAAAGGCCCGAACCGAAAATAGTTTATTAGGGTTGCGATAAATCTGAATATCATTAGGATCAATAGACTGCCATTGTGATTTCAGAAAGGCTTCATCAAGCACCAATTTTGATAAGATTGGCTGGAACCAGTCAGGGTTTGAAACCAATTCGCTCAGCATTTCCCGGCCATTCTTCAACAAGTCTGGCCATTCGGGTTTTTTCTCAAGTAAAGTCCTGAATTGATCACCAAATTGTTCTAGATTACTAATCGTCATTATCATTTCCTCCCATCTTTTTTATTTGCTTTTGATCATATTAGCGTGGGTAATCCTTATTCCAACTTCCGTAGCTACGTACATGAGTCCATGATTTATATTCTGGATCATTTGGATCCGCATCCAGCGCTTCCTTTTCCTGAAGGTATTTCTTCATAATTCCCTTCTGTTTATATAATAGGCGATCTTTCCCGACGGGACATACCTTGGTACATATGCCGCACGGATAAGCTTTATCACGGCTTAATTCAATATGTCGGTCCAGACAAGGTATTAGATTAAAGTCTCCTTTAAATTGGTCTTCGCGGAGGGTAAGGGCATTTACAGGGCAGCATTTAGCACAAGCTTCACATTTGATGCATAAGTCTTTTTCAATCATTGGATCAGGCTCCAAAACTGCAGATGTAAAAACAGATACAAAACGTACTCTAGAGCCAAACTCAGGAGTAAGCAGACAATTGCTTAGACCAACGGTCCCCAAACCTGCATATTTAGCAGCCTTCAAATGGCTGAATGCAGCCTGAGGCCTATCCTTGAAAACCCTGAGACTGCCAAATCCGTCGCGGGTAAAAAAATAAGCCGCATTGCCCAGGCGGTTCAGGTAACGGACAAGGTTAAAGGCCATCGTATCCAAAACACGGTTAGATGTATCATAGGTCTCTTTGTGTAAGATGGAGGGAGTGGTTTCCACGATCGGGAGAGGCATACCTACCCCCATAACTATAACCGTACGCGCTGGTTCCCAAAGCGCTTGAGGTCTAAATTCAGGTAGAACTTCATTTGCTTCATTCCATCGCTCCACTGATGCAAAACCAATGATATCGGCGCCGGCATCCTGGCAAAATTGTGTAATGCGACTCTTTAGTTCGATGGTTTTTTCCACTTTAATCCTCCTTTCCTTTGATTATAAAAAGACAAATAAATATGCAGTATATAGTTTTATTATACAATATATTACTCATGTTTTCCTCATGTCTTGATAAATTCATGTCTCCCACCTGGCGGTCCTGACAAATCTCAGATACTGCTTCTCAAACCCTACCTTCCATTTGACCAGTCTTGTCGCCCGGGACAACGGCGATATAGATAGATGCTATAAAATTTCATTATAGCAACAAGGAACACAATAAATTAGTTTGATTGGATAGAAAAAATAACTGCTGATATACTTAATATGTTCTGGAGTGATGCACCCAATTATTTATGCGTGAAGTGATTATAGCTGTGTCAAAGAAAAGTATCATTTTATTTATAAAGATTGTTGTATCAGGGTTGTTATTAAGCTGGTTAATTTACAGTTTGGATTGGATTGCCTTGCGGGATGTTATCAAAAAGGCAGACCTGGGTTGGCTCATCTTATCCGGAGTATTCATAGTTATCTCAATGGTTATAAGTGTGGAAAAATGGTCGCTGGTTTTAAAAGCAGAGGGCATCAATCTTCCTTGGTTCCAACTGTGGAAAGCATATTGGATTGGGATCTTCTTCAACAACTTTCTCCCTTCCAGTATCGGAGGCGACGGGATTAGGATTTTCCTCATAGGCCGCAACATTTCCAATATGGCAGGTGCGGCTTCTTCTGTCATCATTGAGCGTTTGTTGGCTACCCTTGGTTTAGCCCTGACCGGTTTGTTAGCAGGACTCATCACAAGCTCTAACTGGCAGGTGGGTTGGCTTTTTGTTCTTCTCATACTTGTTTCAACAGGTCTACTCTTCTTTTCAATGTTGGGGAGAATTCCCACCTGGATTGCTAATAGGAATGGTAGAATAAGTGTCTTTATTCGTAGCCTCCTCTCTCATTGTCAGGCTTTGCGTGGTCAAGGAAAAATGATTATAACGGTGGGGTGCCTATCTGTATTATTCCAACTTACAGTGGTAGCTGTAAACTATGTTATTTTTCGTAGCCTCCATGTTGACTCATTAGGCTGGTGGGATCTGGTGTATATAATACCTGCCATTTCAGCAATAGCCATGATTCCCATCGGGATTAACGGGTATGGGATACGCGAAGGGGCCTATGTGCTCCTACTTGCCTCCTATGGGGTAGCAGGAAGTGCTGCTCTGGGGGCCTCCCTTCTTTTTGCCGTACTTGTAAGCTTCTGCAGTCTTTATGGAGGGATTCTATGGTTAGGTAATCGGGAGAGAGTCGTGGACAGGGAATGCTCACCGGAAATGCTGCCGGAATAGCCTTGATCCTGTTACTGGAACAGCTACAGTTTTGCAGTCAGTTGATGTGGTTCTTGGTCGCTGGCTTGTGCAAAAATAGATCAGGAATGAGTTGATGTAATGTAGTAAAAAACAGAATTTAAGAATATTTAAGAAAGCTTAGACAAAGACAAGGCTTGAATCAGAGAAAGGAGGTGATTGGGCAATGAAGAAAATATGGCGCGGATATAAGGGAAAATTATTGCTACTGATTATTATTGGCTGCTTATACTATTTTATCCCTTTTATCAGAATTAACGTCAACCAGGCCTTCTTCATATTAAGCAACGTGGATGTGGAGATGGCTCGAGGCTATATTTTGAGTTTTGGAATCTGGGCGCCCATTGTATCCTTTTTCTTGATGATTTTTCAGTCTGTCGCGGCACCCCTCCCGGCATTCATTATTACTTTTGCGAATGCTGGTCTCTTTGGCTGGGTATACGGAGCGATTCTTTCGTGGTCAAGCGCTATGGCCGGCGCAGCCCTTTGTTTTTATATTGCCAGATACCTGGGACGGGATACAGTCGTAAAATTTACGTCCAACAAAGCGCTCAATAGCATTGATAATTTTTTTAAGCATTACGGCAAATATGCTATTCTTATTGCGCGACTCTTACCGTTCATTTCTTTTGATATCGTAAGCTATGCCGCCGGTTTGACTTCCATGGGGTTTTGGCCGTTTTTTATTGCTACCGGGATTGGTCAATTGCCGGCGACAATTGTTTATTCCTATATCGGAGGAATGCTTACGGGTGGAGTTAGGACCATGGTTTTTGGCCTCTTAATCCTTTTTGCCCTAAGCACACTGTTTGTACTCTTGAAGAATATCTGGAAAGATAAAAAAACAAAGGAGGGAAATGCTTTTGTGGAAGAGTTTTAAGCACAAGCAGTTGTTGATTGGACTTCTAGCCCTGGTTCTGATTTTGGGAGTCAGTGGCTGTGGAAATCAGCCAGCGCCTGTTGACCAGCAAGCCCAAAAGGAATTTGACATCACGGTTTATCAGAACAATGATTTCCTCATCACTCCTCAAAAGTTAAATGAAATGTTAGGAAGCGACAATCTGGTTCTCCTGGACTGCAACAAGCCGGATCTCTATGCTTCAGAACATATTCCTGGTGCAATCGGTATTGGGTTGCAGGCTTTTTCGGACAAGATTGGCAAACCTGGCGATCCGGGATGGGGAACCATTAAGAACAAGGAGGATTTGCAGAAGACGCTGGAATCCCTGGGGATAGACAATAAAAAGACAGTTATATTTTACTCAGATGTCTTTAAGGGGCCAGGTGCTGACGGCAGAGCCGTCTGGCAGTTAAAGCTGGCTGGGATGGATAATGTAAAGATGCTGGTAGGGGGCTTATCCTACTGGAAGGAACTGGGCTACGAAGTAACTAAAGAAGTGGCAGAACCCAAGCCTGTTACCGGAGTTGTCCTGAAGGATTACGATCAGAACTATTTTGCGACCAAGGATCATGTCTTCAATAATTTAGACAGGCAAGTGTTGGTCGATGTCAGATCAGAAGGGGAATTTAAAGGATCCCAAAATGCAGGAGAACCGCGGGGAGGACACATTAAAGGTGCTGTAAATCTACTGTGGCTGCAATTATTGAACAAAGATGGTACAATAAAAACCCCTGATGAGATTAAAACTCTCATGGCTTCCTTTAATATAAAGCCGGCTGATGATTTTATAGTATACTGAACGATGGGCATTAGATCTGGATATGCATCCATGATCCTCAGAGCCGTTGGCTTTGAGAAAGTAAGAAACTATGAAGGCTCCATCTATGAGTGGGGCGGGGACTCGAATATGCCGATGGAGAAATAGGAATAACTGACAGCATAATTACCGGCATATTGCTTGGCTGCAAAACTATAGGGGCAGTAAAAAGAGCGGTCTTTACAATCGCTCTTTCCCTTTGTTTCTTTGGTTTCCTGGTAATTCCGGTAGAGTTCACGGCGGTTCATCGCTTTACGCCCCGCATGGTTTTTTTTAGCTTATCCTCATGCATTTGAAATACTTTGCGCAGGTGGTGAAACCGGAAAACGTATTCTGGCCCGGAATACTCTCGAATTAAATCAAGGTAGATGTTGATTAACTTGACCGAGCGCCCGGTTACCCGGCGGATTAATGGCGCGGTCAGGCCGCGCTCGGCCAGCACCAGCACCGTTGCGAACTCCTTGATATAGTTTTCTATGGCCTCGTAATTGTACCTCGTCCGGGCCACAATTTCAGTCTCGGTGTGCATCTCCAGATAAAGCTGGATAATCTTTTTTCGGTGGGTAACACCGCGACCGATATCGCATTCCGCACCCCGCAGGGATACCGTAGCCATGGGATTGTACCGGACCAGTCTGGAGATGGCTTCGGAGTGGATGCCCAGCAAGTGAACCAGGTCGGCATAAGTCAGGTAGCCTCCGCCGTGCTTAGCCTGGGTGGTATAGCGCAGTATCTTCTGGAATTTGATATCGCTAAGCCCGTTGATATCCCAGTCTACATCGGGAGCCGGTACGTCCCGGGGATCATAAAGGGTGATTGTTACCGGCACCAGGCAGCAGGTCTCCAGAGGTTTTCCGGCAGGCCCGGTGCTGCTTATCGCCCAGTACACAACATCACCATCGGGCCGGCCTGCGGACAGGGTTGCCAGTATTTCCCCGGCTATATCCCGGACAGCTCTAACTTTAACCGGAGACATGGCAAAATCAACCTCAAGCCGGGTCTTAAAAGATGTCCAATCTTGTGCCGGTGCGGGCAAGCTCGGCTCATCCAGCAATGGGAGCAATTTTCTCCTTGGGGTAGCTTGTACAATGGCTGCCCAGGCGGCCTCTTCGGGATCATCTGGCGTAAATTCTCCTTCCAGAACCAGGCGGGCAAGGTTGGAAAAAAGGGATAGAAGGTGGCGGAATGTCTCCCGGGACAGAGCTGCCGTGCGCCTGACTTCCGCCAGCGGTTGTCCATCCAGGTATCTTGCCAGTGCCCAGGCGGAGCGTAGTTCACCGCCCAACTCCCGTTCGGAATGCGAAAGGCCGGCCACTGGTATCCAAATTCCTTCCCGGCGCAGCCCGGCCAGGCGGCCCCGCAGGGAGGTGGGTGTGATATTGCATAACATGGTCAGTCGTTTGGCAAACAAAAGGGCATCCTGGCGGTAAGCCTCTTCAATCAAGCGGAGGATGCGGCCTGCCTGCATAGTTGATAGTCCGAACTCCAGCTCTAGATCTAAGTCTTCTACGTCATATGGGGTGAGCCTAATTTTTTTAAGAGTTTTGTGGCGGCGGGAAAAGGAATCCCGTCCGGATACAGCATCAAACAGTATCTGGTTTGGTCCTCGCACACCCGGTTGGATTAGAATCCACTTACCGGTTCGGTATCCCAGCAACCGGGCCTCGGTTTCGCTCATGCCCAGTTCTTCGGAAAAACGAACGGTAAGCAGGCTTTCTAAGGTCTTCTTGCGGGCTGAGGCCACCTGATACTTCAGGCGCTGACAATACTCTTTGGCTCGTCCCACTAAGTGCACCTCCTTAAGCTGCTCTTTTTGTTATACCGCCTAAAACTGAAATTGTTGCTCGAAAGAATAGAGGGGTTGTTAATCTCGTTAATTACTTCCTGGTGTTTTCCAGGACTGTAGGCAAGGTAATAATGCTGTCCCAGCCGACCGGACAGAAACGTTACCAAGGGAGGCTACTACCTGAGCCTGTACGAACGCTAAAGTAGCTGTGTCGACCATAAAATCTTTTGCCTTTATTTGGGTTCCGCTTACCCCCAGGGGGATAGTAATGACTACCGGTTCATCAGCACCCACATCAATAGTTACTTCGTTTTTCTTTGGTTTTTCCTCTTTAGGCTTGAGCACTGTCAGGGTGTAATTTTTTTCAGTACCGCTGGGAGCGGTTACCGTAACAGTAACCTTAACCTTTCTGGAATTCCCGTTGAAATAAATAGTCTCTGACGCAGTCCCACTTTGTACAATCTTCTTTTCAACCTTAACCATAGCATTGGCGTCAGCCGTGGTTGGGGTGATGGTAAACCCGCTAACGTCGCTGCCCACTATAACCGTATACTCAATGATGTCCGGCGCAAAGACTGGATCCAATGAGCCTGTGCTTACAGTCAGTCCGCTCAGGTCGGCGTTGTCGTTTAAATCTCTAATGGTATTAAAAATATTTTCTAGCTTAGTTATCTCTTCAGTGGTCAGTGCCTTCCTGAGTTTTTCAATGTTTCCCCAATTTAATCCGTAGCGGGCCGCAGTAGAAGAAGCTGTTCCCAAATCATCATGTAAAATTGTCTGCAGATCAGCTTTAGGGATCTTACTAAAGGGGTCAAATACCAAATTCGCAACATCCAATCCAGTCTTAACGATATTCAAAACAGTAAGACCGTTCGCCTCCAGAGTGTTCTTTAAATCTTGATCAAGGCTTCCCTCGACTATTTTGATAAAATTAGCCAACTTCGTCAAGTCGCCACTTTTTAAATCGTTGATTTTTTCTTCAGTATTTAGTTGACTCATAACGCTGTTATAAACATTTTTAACCTGGGCATTGGTCAAACCCAAATTATTGAGCAGTAGTTTTTGATGGGGGTTAAGGATTTCCGGTACTGTGTCGGTTTGGACGATGATCCTCTGGCCAATCACCAGAGCGTCGTTTACCTGCTGAGTGCTCATTTTCTGAAACTTGCTCATAAGCTCAGTAAGATCTTTTAGGTCGTCCATAGTAATAGCATTTGCAGTGGACACGTTGACTGATGTTAAAGTGCTCAGGAAAAATATACCTGTCAAAAGGAACGATAGTATTTTTTGCCGAATTTTTCTCAACTTACAACCCTCCCAAAATAAGAAATAGAAGTGTACAACCTTCCATAGTAATAAGCCCGGCTTTAGTACAACCGCCGGACCTTTACCATTACCGCAACTGAATCCATACAAAATTCTCCCGCCACTAGAGAACACTTAAAACTGTGACCAACACGATAGCTATAAAAACCATCGACAGCGGGATGATCCCAACATTCAAGACCCTTACCAGTGCGCCAGACGAGATAAGCTCTTGAGCGGATGAATTCTCCGAAGCCGCACCCGCCAACTCCTTTGTGATTAGCAGCGTGATCAAGGTCATCGTGGCAATCAGGCCGAACCCGGCCACTAATGATGTGGCTGTGGTAACCGTACTCGCGGTAGTCGTGGTTACTGTGGAAATCATGTTCCCCCCCCCTTTATACAGTATTATCGTTCACCGGGATTCATTTGGTAGTGGAATAAAACCTTGGGTTAACCTCTACCTCGCCTCCTTAATATTATTCATTCTTTACAATAGGTATTTAGTAATTCATTAATCAATTAAATAAAGAGCAATGCAATAAGTGAAGTTAATTCTCAATATTTAATAAATCATTTTTCATCAACTCTTTTTATGTGACTTGATTAAAATGTTCTTGTTATTAATTAAAATAGCATTTATAAGATAAATGTCTATAATATTTGTTTAAAAGCAGCAAAACCATGTCTATTTCTTGCAAATTCTTGTCTGGATTTGCAATGACTCAACCTGGTTACTATGCGTCAGAGACAGGCAAATCACCCCCGACAAACTTCCTATGAAGTTAAGATCTTCTTCCTGCGTTCCTCGTATAAATATTCGAGATACCTTGAAAATTCTTCTCCTAACTCAGGAGACTCAAGGGCATATTCAACAGTAGCTTTCAAGTATCCAAGCTTATCCCCGGCATCATAACGTATACCCTCGAACATATATGCATACACAGGTTCAAGACCCGATTGAACCCTCAATGCATCAGTTAACTGAATTTCTCCGCCAGCGCCGGCCGGAAGGTCTTCCAAACACTTAAAAATGGACCCATTTAGAACATATCGCCCCATAATGGCTAATTTAGAAGGGGCATCTTTAGGAGATGGTTTTTCTACTAAGTCTTCTACCTTGTATATGGACCTTTTGCGTTCCCCTGGCTTGATGACGCCATACTTACCAACATCACTAATTGCAACTTCCCTTACACCTATTACACTGGAATTATGCTTCTCCGCAACTTTTATTAACTGTCCCAATGCCGGTACATGGGCTTTAACAATATCATCACCTAGCAGAACGGCAAATGGTTCTTCTCCAACAAAGGACTTGGCACAATAAATAGCATGCCCAAGGCCAAGCGGCTCGTTTTGTCTTATGTAGTGAATGTTTGCCATTCTAGTTAATTCAATAATGGTTTCCAGTTGTGAGGATTTTCCCTTCCCACCCAGTGCAGCTTCAAGCTCAGGGGAGCGGTCAAAATAATCTACTATTGGCCACTTCCCTCTACCGGTAATTATTAAAATGTCCTCTACGCCAGAATTCACGGCCTCCTCAATGATATATTGAATTATAGGCTTGTCCACTATAGGTAGCATTTCTTTCGGTAACGCTTTTGTTACCGGCAAAAATCTTGTGCCTAAACCTGCCGCCGGTATGACGGCTTTACGAACTTTCATGCTATGACCTCCCAAGGACATTTTTGTCGAAATGCCTCCCCTAAATTTACAAAGTGTTTGTCATTACAACACTTCATTCAGGCCTTTGTCTTTTAAAGCCTGTACAATTTTTTTGATCTCCTGGGCCCGGTCCTTACGGCAGACCAGGAGGCTGTCGCGGTCGTTCACTACTATTAAGTTCTCCACCCCTATGGCAGCGACCGTCTTGCCGGGGGAATAAATAAAGGTATCACTTGTATCCAGAAACACACCCCGGCCCTCAATGACATTTCCCTGCTCATCCTTTTCAGCGTAGCGCTCCAGAGCCGTCCAGGAGCCGATATCGTCCCAACCGAAATCCCCCCGCATCACCAGGACTTTTTCCGCCCTTTCCAGGATACCGTAGTCCACCGAGATTTTGGGCAGCCCTGTGTAAACTTCTTCCAGTACGGTCAAGTATTGTTTCGTCCCCAAAGCCTGTCCAATCTTATTCAGGCCATGGGCAAGTTGCGGGGTGTGTTTTTCAATCAGTTGACGAATTAAATCCACCCGCCAGATGAACATGCCGCTGTTCCACAGGTAATTTCCACTTGAAAGAAATCTTACAGCCTTCGCGTAATTAGGCTTTTCCAGGAAACGGACAACTCGGTAGGCAGGCATGCCGACAAAGGTGTCGTACAGCTCCCCCTGGTAAATATACCCATAACCCGTTTCAGGCCTGTGGGGAGTAATCCCGAGCGTCACAACATCTTTTCCCCGCCAGGCCGCCGCTACCGCGCTCTTCAGCACTTCCTGGAAGCGGGGCCCGTCGATGATGTAATGGTCCGCCGGTAGCACAATCATGACCTGCCGGGGTTCTTTACGTTCCAGGACCAAGGCAGCTAACCCGATGGCAGCCGCAGTATCCCGTCCAAAGGGCTCAATGATAATGTTTTCCTCCGGCAGTTGCGGCACCTGCTCCATTATGATCTCCTTAAAATCCAAACCCGCTACAACGTATATGTCGGATAGTCCGACCAAGTCCTCCACCCGCTCCACGGTGAGCTGAAGCATGGTCTTGTCGCCGACGAGATTCAAAAACTGCTTGGGCGTAGCTACCCGGCTGCGCGGCCAAAACCTTTCCCCACGTCCGCCGGCCATAATAACTGCACAAGGCATCCTTAACACATCCTTTCGTTGCTAATACTTTTATGGTTCAAACTTATCTGCACTCATTTCCCAATCACCTCATCCAACTTGTGTCTCAATCGTATTGGCGCTATCGTCTGGGACGATTTTATACTTTAGCTGAAGTAGCATAACTTTTCTCTTTCAGCGCAATCCAGAGCGGTCTAATTACCACTATAGATAAAAGCAGGTGAGCAGTTAAATAAGCCATACCCACCCCCGGCAGACCTACGTAGCCCAACCACCAGTAACCGCCACCAAGGGCAACAATTGCCAAAAAACTAGTTTGGGCTATAATAAGATGCATTTGTTTTTTAACCTGGTTAACAGTAATGTAAAGTATATTTACGCACTGGGGAATTACGGCTAGAGCCAAATAAGACATAACAGCCGTACCGTTCTGCGCGTAGCCGGGACCAAAGAAATGAAGCAACCAGCCGCCCAACAGGAGCATGGAACCGACCGCCGGAATTGATATGCCCAGGGACAAGAGTAGAACCTTGCGCCCGTCCCGGCCCAATTTTTCCGGATCATAGGAACCTTCAGCCAACAGGGACTGCGAAATGCCATTGGGAATTACCGACAACACCATAGTCATCATCCAGGTTATATAAAAAAACGCACTGTATTCAGGTCCAAGAACATTTAAAATCATTAGCGGGTATATAAATTGAGGAGACAGGTTTAGCAAATTTGCCACATAATTGGCGAAGGAATAGGGCAGCACCTTTTGCATAATATCTTTTACTACCGCAGGGCGAGGGAAATAGCCCTTATAGGTTTTTGGCAAGAATAGCAACCACGATATTAAGAGACCTATGACAAGACTTGTTCCCGTACCGGCAAATATACCAAAACCCTGTAGGTGTGCAAATACTACAATAGCCAAGGGGATCTTGAAAACGCTTATGATCGTGTTTTTCCATAAAACATACCTGGAAGCCCTTCCGGCTATTAATGAGCTGTCCGTTAAACCTGATAGAGCAGTGGCCGAAGTAAAAAAAATAAACATAAATAAAAACAAGCTATCTTCCCTGATAAAACCCAGAGCCGGCGACCAGTAATTTACTCCAACCAGGTATATCAGAGAACCGGTAATGGACGCTAAAACAACCAGAGTAAAGGCAGCGTTGACAAAAACCCCCGCCCTTTCTCTGTTTTCCGGAACAAAGCGAATGAGACCTATTTTTAGGCCCAGACCTGTTAAGATTCCAACAAGGGTCGAAGCTGAAACCAAAGCAGAACCAATGCCCACCTGTGCCGGCACAAAAACTCGCGCCGTAATATTCCAGAATACAAACCCAATCAGACAGGTCGTTGCATTGTTCAGCATTAAATAAAAGGCGTTATTGTATAGAGATGAATTTTTTAATTTTAAGAACGGACCTAAAAAAAGGCGAGAACCCTCCAAGGGGACCTCTCGAACCTGGTTTGTCAAAACAGATCAACCCTTTTAGAATTAACTTGTTATATCGTGTACAACAAGTTAATTCAGCTTATTCTTTAAGTTTTTATACAATACCGCCAACTTACGCAAATTGTTTATTATTGGCCAGTATTTCCTTGAATTATTAAGACTGTTTCTTAGATAAAAAATAAATGAGTTTAGATCAAAACATATATTCTCGATATTAATATTGATGTTTCCTTCTTTGAACAAAGACCTGAAGTTACTATCAATTGTTTTTAAGTAAGCACGTCTTTTATCTACTGTCTTATAATATATATTCATTTTTTGAGATTCTATTATTTCTTCGGGATCAATCTCCTTCAAATATATCTTTCCCTTTTGAACAGCTTTCTTTATTAAATAATTAGCGTGATCATTTCTTACAATTATAAAGGAAGTGCCTTTTTTATCTTTTGAATAATTTTGATGCCAGGCATCCATAAAAGATATATCTGCATTTGAGCAGATCTTGTCCTTACAAACAGAACACCTTTTTGGCCAAAAAAACCAGGAATATATAAATCCCCAATACAATTCAGAATGATAGGGTATCGCTATCTCATTGCCATCGTGTAGTTGTATTAACATTTCACCAGGCCAACCTCCACCCCTAAAACTGATTTTGCTGATCATCTTATCACTGACAGATAATGTACTCATTACAAACTCAATGCTATTTAGAGTTGGAGTGTGGTTACAGACTATTCCCAAAACCAATTCTGTTTTTAGACTAATTAATGATTGGATCTTCCTTAGACCTTTAATGTGACATGGCAGACCCACATAAGCGTAATTATTAGAATCATTTGCCTGTCTTAAAGCTGTATTAAGAGGAACGGGACAATATTTTGAGCCAGACGACAAACTAATATCATCAACACTCTTTGCTATAAATGGTTCTGGCAACAAGGGGTTGCGATGATTCATTTTAGTAACAATAGCACCATCAATTACCTTTTCGTTAATCAAGAAAAATAATATTTCGGAGATTAAACCGCCTGAAGATGATTTTTTTCTTACTTGAAGATCAGTAGAATAACCGGCATAACATTTTTTATAGTCCCCCAATAAAACGTCCTGGGAATAATTTTTATTTAAATGTTCGAAATCCAATGCCGGACACACAATTTGACATTTCCCACAATATGTACACTTTTCGTTGTTAAGGGAAGGTAAAAATATCCCTTCCCTTATATTTATATTCATAGTGATTGCCTGGGCCTTACACAGCACAGAACAGCTGCCACATCCAGTGCACATTCTGCTTTCAATTACATCATGGAGGAAATGTCTTCTGGCCATATTAAGTCAACCCTCCGTATTTACGAAGAACCATCAGTATATTATTCCTGACATCCTGCTGCAGCACAGGAATCCTTTCGCGAAGCAAATTTTTAATCTGATCTCTATTTGACCAGGTCAATTCCATTTTTTCATACAAAGATTTTTCATCAATTTCTTCAAATCCAATGGTGTATTGTGTCATCTCTAATTGCTCAAACAAGCCTGACTGTTTATAATCATATACTATTGCCAGTGTAGGAACATATTTTGACAATGCTAGTACACCTGGATGCATCTTTGACGTGATTACCATTTTCATTCTTCCTAATAAAGCCCTGAATTCGTCCGCTGTATTTACAACTATGACATTTGCTTTACTATTGTTCTTCATTTTTAGATAAATTTGCTTTGAGACGTCCAAATCATCATTAGGAAAACCAGAAATATAGTGTGGTATAAATGCAATCTTAACCTTATATTTCTCAACAAACCTATCAAAAGCTATTGCATGTGAATTAACATATTTTTCTTTGCCCTCAGCATTTAGAACGCCACTATAACAACCAGCACATATTCCAATATACTCACCCTTAAGAGATATTTTACTCTCAAAACACTCCTCAAAAAGTAAAGCAATATCTGAAGTAGGGTAATTATTAACTTTTTTTACATTCAATTTATTAATTGCTTCCATTGAAAACCTTTCGCGTACTAAAACTGCATCTATATGATGTAGTATTAATTTGCCCATACCTTTGCCTACAATTGTTCTAAACGGTCCCACTGAATTGGGGAAAACTATTATTGTTTTTTTAAATATTTTTTTTGCTATAACCAGGTCCCACATCCTGGAAAATAACATCATCCACCAGGTTACAAGCCAAATTAAACTTAAAGGTAAATTTGAACTACCTTCTTTAAAGTTTTCATCACTGGTAGAAATTATTAATTCACATTCCTTCATACACAATAATGTTTTGCTTTTACACAAACCCGGCAACCCAATTTTAACCAGGATAGAAGAAATTAATGTTAAAGGAATTTGAAAAATAGAGATAAACAACCTATATATGGCATGAAGCTTATAAACCAAACTGTCTCTGGAATAATGGTATTTTTTTGCCCTTTCATCTGCTTTTTCATAAGGGATATCAACCAGTGTTGGTGTTATATTTTTATATCTTGGACCATATTCTTCTACTCCACTAACATCAGTAGTGGAAACTGACATTTCTACTTTCTTATATAATTTACATATCTCCGCAAATTCACTTTTTACCAATGCTTGTGTTCCTTTGTTAGCCATTGTCCCTACGTGTAAAATTAATATTTTTAAGTTATTCAACACCTTAGCTCCTTTTTAATGTTTACTAAATAATCAAAAAGATCACCTTATTAATCCAGATAACTTATTCTAAAATCGCCAGAGGCGTATATGTCTGATGCTCTATACAATTTTAATTCATTCTGCAACTCTGGTATTACATCGGAGTCATTATATAAAAACAAATACCATCTTCGAGCATGCTCAGATACAAGAATATAATTGTGGTTGCCTGGTAAATCAACTGAATACTTGAGCAAATGATCACTTTGCCTGTTCTTGTAAGTATTCGAAAGAAAAGCATCCTTAAGATTGTTCTTGTTTTTATACACCCCTCCTGAATACCTTGTGTCTTGAATAATAGTACCCCGCTCTGCACTACTAACGATAAATGTATTTCCGGAAAGATGACCGGGGGAGACATAATACGAGAGATTTCCAAACTTACACAACATAAAGAGAGGCATAATCAGAAAGAGTGAAAATATTACAAACCTCTGATAGGTAATCGACTTTACAAGTGCATTATTAATTAAAACAATACATAATGGTAGCAATAATATATATTCCCTTTGTAGCATTTCACCTGAATAGCCATAAAGGCCATACATTGGCCCCATTATTACAAAACCTGTTATTATGGTTAGCACCATCAAGCATACTGACCTTATTGGTTGATTCCAGGCTTCTCTTCTTATAACAATAAGAGCTAATACCGTCAAGGTGATAAGTAGCAAGGCAACTATTATTTGAAAATGAACCTGCTGCATAACTCCACCGACGCTGCTACCTGGGGTCGCCATTGACGTTTGAAGCAATAATTGATCAATCCTGAATAACTTTGAGAACAATTTATTCACATAATAATTATTTAAAAATGTGACATTTGCATAGACTGTCCAACCAAGAAAAATAACACTTCCCAATATCAATAAGGTAATCCGTTCCCAATGTTTTCCGACTAAAATTAGAGCCAGCAAGATCATTAGTACAGTTAATGATGTCAATAAATGAGATGTAATTATAAAAGCCATTAGTATAATAGTAATTAGTATTAGTTGCGGTGTGATTTTTTTCTCGGCAAATATCTTCATAAAACAATACAACATTAATATATAGCTATAATAAACGACTCCCTGGGGCGAAATATAATGTTGAGGAACCCAGAAGAGGAAAAAAAATAGCATTATGGAAATGGGCACCTGATCTACCTTTGACATTCTATTGTTTGTTAGAATTAGCAATAATGGCAAAAAGTATAGTATTAGGAGGAAAACATAAACTACAGTTATTACACTTACAGCTGAATCGGCTTTAATACCACAGACTTGTAAAATTGAAGAAAATAATATCATTGCTGATGGCCAATTAAAGGCATAGTTTAAAGTGATATCAAGCTGTCCATTTTCACCAATAGAACTGATGGTCCCAAAATGTCTTAGTGGAACACCTATGTTTTGGATGGCCCCGTGACCACCAACAATATAAACAGTAGTAAAGATCATCAATACAATAAGTATATTTATAAGAAACCGCTTACTAGTCTCGTTAAGAATAATCAAGGCTACCAACATAAAAAAAATAGAGAGAAAGAATAGGGGTGGCAAGGTTGAAAGCAAACCAAAATGGTTCAGTGACTCATCAATGTCTAAATGAGTCTGGTACAATGAGATTCCCCAAATAAATATTGAGAATATCATGCAAGGTAAACCAAATTTAGATTTCAAAGTACGTACCTTCCAAAAATTTATATTAGTCCCTTCAATACCCTATTATATGTATCCATAATCGAAACCGCCGAAGATTTAAAATCATAAACATCTAGATCATTTTCGATATAAAATTGATGACCCATTATATTGCTTACCTGTTTAGCTATCCCGCAAGGTTTAGTTTCACTTATTTTTAAAGAATGAACATTTTTATGTCGCCGAGCCAATTCAGCAAGTGCCGAAGAATCATTAACTATCACTTTCTTTTCAGCTGCCAGTCCCTCCACTACATTCAAACCAAAGGCCTCTAAACTAGAAAAATTCACAACAACACTAGAAGTTTGATACCATTTAAAAACCTCTTCATTACTTAAACCACTTAATATCTTGATTCTTTTGCCAAGATTTAAATTGCTAATCATGTTCACCAGGTGTTTTTTAAAAGGACCTTCACCAATTATAATGAACTCATAATCCAGGGGCACATATTGCATGGCACCAATCATCTTATGAATATTTTTATGTTTATCAAGTCGGCAAACGGACAAAATAACCTTTTTATCATGATTATAAGATGTTGCATTTTTTATTTCCTCTATATTTATACCACCTCTGACCACAGAAATTTTTTGATTATTAACACCAAAATGCTTAATGACTAGCTCCTTCTCAAATTCACTTCGGCAAATGATAAAGTCGGAGCGCTTATAAATTTTCTTCCCCAAAAACTTACTATACGGCGAAAGCAGCACCTGATTAAAAAGATTACTTGCCCTTCCATGATAATGAGGGGTAAACACAACTTTATGTCCCGCAGGAACACTTATTACTCCTAATGCTGTAAATGTGTGATAGTTATGAAAATGCAAAATATCAAATTCATTTTTTAACTCTTTAATTGCAGTACTCAGTTTTGGCGAGTACTTTAAGTAGCCCTGCCTGTTATACCTTTTAACTTTGACACCTGCCAGTAAATCTCTGTCTGGCAGATGATCAGACAAACTCTTTGTTGTCCACACATCAACTTCATGACCATATGACACAAGCAATCTGTCAATGTTATAAGTAAATGTCTGAATACCACCTTTTGCCGGAAAATAGGATGGTACTATCCTCAATATTTTCAATCCGCGCACTTCCTACAATAGAATTTACAATTTTGCTAAACACATTAATACATTTGCCTTTAAAATTTGATGATGGCTCAAGCAGTACCGGTAAATTCATAAAATCAATATTACCAGCCGATTCCATAATAATTTACTCCCTCAGGTGGTTCGTTAAAAAGTCCAGCCAAATCTAATATTGAGACCTCCGGTGAAATATTTAAAAGAAGATCACGGAACTCAGGCTCAGGGTATGTCACTATTACTAATTCAGAATTTTTTAGTGCTAATTTGGGGTCTGCCATCATCAGTTCTCTAAAGTGGGGCAGATTCCGCTGGATATACTCCAAATTTGACCCCATAAGGGTAGCTTGATAAACCGGCTTATCGTAAATCTTAACTTTACATCCTTCACCCAATAACCTTTTAACTAAAATTACCGCCGGGCTTTCCCTGAGGTCATCTGTTCTTGGTTTGAAAGCTAAGCCTAAAACCGTCACCCTACGAGCTTTTACTCGAATAACTTCCTGTACTGCAGACTCTACTTGGATCCTGTTAGTTTCGGGTAATGAATTCAGTAAAGGAATTGGAGTAGCTTTTTCTTGTGCATAACGGATTAATGCCCCAACATCTTTAGGGAGACAAGACCCTCCATATGCAAAACCCGGGCGCATATACGCCGGAGAAACATTTAATTTAGCATCCTGGACAAGCATATTCATGACCTCGCGCCCATCCACACGAAATTCTTTAGCAATTCTTCCGATTTCATTAGCAAAGGAAATCTTAACGGCATGCCACGCGTTGGACACACACTTTAACATTTCAGCCACTTCTGGTTTTACAACAATAAACGGGGACATTATTTTTGCATATAATTCACGAATGGTACTTTCAGCAATAATGTCCTTTGTGCCAATTACCGTATAAGGTGGCTCATTATAATCTCTAATTGCAGAGCCCTCGCGTAAAAATTCAGGATTAAAGGCAAAATGGACAGGTATATTCTTAGAACGATCTTTGATTAGCGAGCTGCAATAATCTAATGTACCTGGTTGTACTGTGCTCCTGAGAACCACTACATGAGGTGAGCCCTTTTGATAAATAGAACTGCCAATTTCAGCGCATACCTTAAATACAAAACTGAGGTCAACTCCTCCGGCCTGTGTGGAAGGAGTACCCACACTTATTAAAGAAACATCTGTATTTATGACCGATTCCTGTGCATCGGTTGTTGCAATGATCCGATTTTGTTTTATTCCTTTAACTAACAAATCCTCTAGACCCGGTTCTATAATTGGTGAATTCCCGGAATTTATAATATTTACCTTATTAGGATTAACATCAACGCAAATGACTTCATGCCCATCCCTGGCTAAACAAGCAGCCGTGACTACCCCGACATAACCTAATCCAAATATACTAACCTTCATACTTACCTCCAACAAGTTGTTAATGTTGATTTTTTGCATAACCTGGCTTTAAAAGGTTAAATCCTGCTAATATACATCATCATTTAGGAAGCCGCGCTCCCAAATAGCCAACCCCAGTAAAGAATATTGAGACAAGAATTACGCTCAATCTACACATACAAGAAAAAGAACGATTCAATTTAATTGTATTAATAAAATAAAAGGGAAAAGCATTTCCAAAAAGATACTTCAAATAAGAATTCTCCAGGCTCAAAACCTTTGCATTTAGAAATGAATTTTTAATAATTTTTTTTGAAAAGCCCTCAGCATATGATCGTCTAATCACATACATAAGGGCCTCCCTATATTTTGCTACTCTATGTTTCACAATAGCACCCGGATTATATAAAATAATTTTATCTGGATAGAACTGCTTAACCCTGAGACAAAACTCCATTTCCTCGCCAGATAAAGGTATCTTATTTAGCCTCCCTATTGAAGTTGAAAATTCACCTACTTTCTCAAAAACCTCACGCCTGAAAGACATGTTGCAACCAATAAGATTACGTACCTCTGTCTTTGTCTCTGGATGCCCCTTGTAGGTACAACCAATTACCCAGTTCAATTCAGGTGGGAACCACCAGGGATGGTGATTTTCCCACAGTGGATTTAGTTTCCCCCCCACTGCAATAACAGAAGGGTTGTTGTAGCTAGACATTAATCTTTGAGCCCAATCTTGATCAGCTACGGCGTCGTCATCAATAAAAGCGATTATGTCGCCTGTCGCACTTTTTATGCCGGCATTCCTTGTGTCAGATAAGCCTTTAACCTGATCATTAAGAGCATATGTAATTTGTTGTGATGAAAACTCTTTTTTCAAAGCTTCCAAAACTTCCAGATTGTGATCTACAGAGATAATTAATTCAGTATTAACATAAGATTGAGATAATATGGAATTAACTGCTTCTACTGTATCCTGAAGTCTCTCTAGAGAATAAGTACATATTATTACAGAAAGTTTCATATGGTTCTCCTAAACCTTAGCCAGGCAAGCCTGGTTTTTCAATGCGCCGGAAAACTAACGGAAAGAATTTTAAAATAGTCATAAAAATCCTATAGCCGTCTTTTAAACCATTTAGTTTTGCTTTGCCAATCCTGTCCCTATACTTTATATGAATATCCTTTACCCTTAGCCCCATTCTTGCAGCCTTTATGCATATCTCCGACTCTATGCCAAATCCTTTGGATTCCAACTCCATGCCTGCAAGGTAAGTTTTTTTTAGGCCGTATAAACCTGTTAGAGGGTCGTATCCTTGAAACCCATACACGTATCGAATGCTGTTTCGAAAGATGGCATTACCAATTCTGTTAAAAGCGGGAATATTCATCTGGCCTTTTTTACGCGAAGCCAGAGCCATGTCATAGCTTTCCAAAGCTTTTGCGACTTCTAAGATCCCTTCCGGAGGGTAAGTGTTGTCGGCATCAATGAATATAATATTTTCCCCCCTGGCTGCCTTGATCCCGGTTTTCATGGCAACGCCTTTACCAGAGTTGTGCTCGTGGGAAATAACCCGGCAGGAAAACCTCTGCGCAACCTCTCTGGTCCTGTCTGTAGAACCGTCATCCACAACAATTATTTCAAAACTTTCGTTAATTAACTGGAAGATATCATTTAGAACAACAGGCAATCCTTCTTCTTCATTATATGCAGGAATAATCAAGCTATATTTTATATCCCGGGGATTACCTTTTGCTTTTTTGTTAGTCACGCAAAAACCACTCTCCCTAAAAATATTAATCACACCTATCTTTTAAAGCACATTTAAGATTAAGATGTCTTAAAGTTTTTTAAAACCCTCTGGCAACCTATTCTTTTATTATTGCGAGGAACTCCAGGAAAGAGGTTATTAGCCAGGCAATACTTCTCAAATTTTAATAAGTAACAATATACTCTTAATTAATATTAAATATCTTAATTGACCGAAATCATTGATCCCACCCCCCGAAAAAGTTTTGAAATACAAGCTAAAATTATCAATACTAAAGCTAATTGTCTACATCTTCTGTCTAAATGTAGCAGAACCATGTCCATTTCTTGCAAATTCTTGTCTGAATTTGCACTGACTAGACATAGAAGAAGGGTTCACTCAGAACCCTTCTCTTCTACTCCTGGAACTTTAGTATTTTTCAAATTTTAAATTTATCTACCTTTTATCTAAGGATTATTAAGAATCCTTCCCTGCGCCTTAAAAATTAAAATGACTGCCACAGATAGGCTCGCACAAACAGTGCCAAAAGGTAACAAATAGTGGATACCTTACATTTTTATAAATTACTAATACCCATTTGCTGTTGCTAAACATTATTACCCTTAAAACCAACTATGTACAAGAATTACTATAACTTAAGTTTGACAGCAAGAAATTTTCATTACTTGTGGCTGTAGGGCTGAACATGCTTCCAATTTAGGGACGTCCTAAATTGTGCCCGCGATAAATTCAGCAATGACAGGGCTTTCCACGAATTTTACAAAAACACCGCTAAAGTGTTTTTTTCTATGCCCGGGCTGCCGAGCGGTAGTTCATGATCTTTTTGAACCCTGCCATAAAAAATTTCTCTGCCCAGGGGCCGGCGAAGGATAGCCTGCCTGCCAACCTAGATGGATAGTCGATATCGCCGTATTTGGAGATGATCCCTTGCCATAAGGGACGCCTGAAAAAATGAATTAATGTGTCCATTTCCTTGTCGGTCATTGTCAGGAAAATATTCCTGTGATCGAGGGCCGTCTGTATTTCGTCCGCCATCTCCCTCTCCCATAACCACTGGTATTCTGAAAGGAACTCTGGATCTAGATTTCCTTTAGAGAGCGCTTTAGCTGCCACTTTGGCGCAGAGTTTCGCGCCCAGTAGCCCAAGATACAGCCCTCCCCCTGATATGGGCTTGGTTTGGCAGGCAGCATCCCCCACCAGCAAGGTTTTCTCGCCGTAAATCCTGGAAAGGAAACCAATGGGAACAACACCACCCGTGCGGCGGACAATATTCATGTCCTTAAAAATTCCGGGGTAGGCATCCACCATCCTGTTAAAGTAGTAAGATACTGGGTGCTTGTTCCTCACGCTTACACCAAGCCCCACCCTTGCGTGCCTTTCGTCTACCGGTATTACCCATCCGAACCAGCCCGGTGCGATAGCCCTGCCCAGGAAAATGTGAACCATATCTTTTTCCGGGCAATTTAATTCCACTTCGGCTGCGCTCATGCGGATCACGTCCTCCGCTACGGGAGCATTGATCCGGCGGGCAACACGGGAGTTGGCCCCGTCGGCCCCGATCAGTAAACGGGTTCTGACTGTAGTCTCTCCGCCGCCGGATTTTAACTTTACGCTGGCCTCAGCGGGAAAAAATTGGCCTACACTGGCTCTGACCCCGGTGAGGATTTCCGCGCCGGCAGCCTGAGCTCTTTCCGACAACTTGCGGTCAAATTCCGAACGGTCGATCACAAAGGCGTATGCCTCCCGGTCCCTGAAAGAAAGCACTTCACCGCCAGGAGAGTGGACATAAGCGCCGTGGATTTGGCTGATGTTCATGCCGCCCGGCAGGGCTGCGGCTTTCAAGGTTCTGAGACTGACGAGCCCCGCACACTGTATGGGCTCGCCTATTTTACGGTGCTCCTCGGCTACCAGCACCTTATAACCTTTTTCCGCAATAAGTCGGGCTGTCTCACAACCCGCCGGGCCTCCACCAATCACGATGACATCATAATTCATAGGGGATAGTTCCTTTCAAAGCCAGCTTTTTAAAGGACATTTGAGATCTTAGCTTAAAGTTAGCAACATTAAAGCTTTTTGTCTATATTTATTGTCTAATAATTGCAATATCGTGTCCAAATCTTGCAAATTCTTGTCTAAATCTGCCCGATTAAAAACAGAGAAGGGTTCACTTAGAACCCTTCAAATGCTCTTTAGAACTTTTATACTTGTCAACTCTTCAAGTTCCTTGAATTTTTCAACCGTTATTAAAGCCCTTTTCTTTGTATTTTCCATAACCAGTTCATAGCTGCTTCTTCCCGTTGGAATAAGCTCCTTAATCATCTTTAAATTTACAATGAACCCGCTATGGCTTCTGAAGAATGGATATCCTGCCAATTGCTCTTCAAGAACAGAGAGATTGTCGTTTGTCTGAACCTTGCCGCCAATAAAATAGATCGTGGACTTGCGGCCCTCCCTGGTGACGTAGATGATATCATCAAGGTTTAAATAAATAAGTTTGTTGTCATTTCTAAAAAATTGTTTCCTACTTGCAGCTTCATTAAAGTTTTTCAAGTACGGCCTTTGCCTGCCGGCTACTTTTCCGGATAGAACTAGTTTAATTCTCTCCATTGTCTGCCGGACCCGGTTCATTTTAAAGGGCTTGACGAGGTAGTCAAAAGCATAGACATCAAAGGCTTTTTCTCTGAAATCGCTAAAAGCTGTGGCGAATACGATAAAAGTCAAGGGGTTAATGTCAAATATCTCCTGGGCCAGTTCAAGACCGTTTTTTCCAGGCAGGTCGATATCTACAAAAACCACTTGAGGCGCCAGTTCCTCGATTAACTTGAGAGCCCCCAGCCCATCCCCGGCTTCGCCAATGACTCTCACACCTTCAACTTCTTCAACTACTTTTCTAAGCACATGGCGCATATCCGGGTCATCTTCAGCAATCAAGACAGTTATTTTCATGCGCAATTCCCCTCCAGCCTTACTCAGATTTTATGGGGGGAGCGGGTTGGTAAAACCAAAAGAAACAAACTGGCTTGATCCCGATCACGGCGACGAAAAGAGCTAACATAACAACAGGTGTAAACATTAGTTTTTTAATGATCTGCAACATTGGCCGGGCACCTCCTTTCCTTAAATAATCCTGCCAAAAGACAATCCAACAGGTGAATCGTTTTGTAGCCTGGCGGAGAAAAACTGATTGTCTGAATAATGACAGCAATAAGACCGGCAAGGGCAAGGGATGGGTTGGCATAGTGGACAATAATCATACTGGCCCCTAACCATAAGCTAAGGTAGGTCAGTGAAAGAATTTTAAACATGATTCTTTTGGAGGTTATTGTAATCTTTTTATAAGGCACTTCCCCCGGCACCCAGGCTATAACGCAGAGAAAGGATAGTAAATATCCGGCCAGCAGTGAATATACCAGGAATTCTGTTGATAAATAACGTCCCAGAGATAATCCCAGTCCTCCGGCTCCGAGATAACTCAAAACCCCCAGGGTAAGGCATCTCCAGTACCCATCGCAGTGGGCTCCGCCGCTTAATAGCCGGAAAATAGCTCCGCAAGCCATTGCAAACATCACTTCGGGAAGTATTCCAAGGAAGTGGGCCAGGCTGAACAGAATCATCCCTTTAATGAGGGTAGCTAAAATAATTTCCAGGCCGAAGCGTAAAGTATCAATTTTACTAGGATCCAGCTCCAGTTCTTTAGACAGGTAGTTTGCGGTTCCTCCGGCCAGCTGGTTTATATTCATTTAACCTCATCTCCTTTTTCAGTGGTATGGTAACGGTAAAGGTTGTTTCTCCAGTGTCGCTGCTTATCTCAATATTGCCCCGGTGTTTGGTTACAATATCTTTGACAATTGACAGGCCCAAACCGGAGTGACCTTTTTTTGTAGTAAAATCCGGTTTGAACATAGTTTCTCTGATTTTGGGTTCGATAGGGTCCCCTGTATTGCTTATTATGATTACATAGGCCCCATCTTCACGGGTCATTTTTACTTTTACCTGCCTGCATTCACCGGCTTTTGCTTCCACGGCTTCGAGGGCGTTATCAATCAGGTTTCCAAGCAAGGAGCTTGCTTCATGAGGAGTTAAAGGCATTTCTTGGAGACTGCATTCAACGGCTATTTCCATTTCGATGTTTCTGGCTTCGGCCAGCCCTATTTTGGTGTAGAGAAGGGCGCTAATACTAAAGTCGTCAGTTCTTATCAATTCTGCGGTTTTGGATATGTCGCCGAACACCCTGCTTATATAATCCCGCGCCCTCTCATAGAAGCCGCCTTCCAGCAGTCCGTAAACGGTCTGCATCTGGTGGTGGAAATCATGTCTCTGCTTTCTGGAAGAGTCAATCAATTGTTTGATCTGTTTTAAGTTTTCCTCCGCTCTCTTAGCCTCGTATTCCTTTTCTATGTACTGTCCGATTTTTTTGACGGCGACAGTGGACAGTACCGTTAAAACAATAATGAATATTCCCATAAGCCCGTTAAAGACAATAAAATTCTCTCCGGGAAAAATATTCAACCTGGAAGCATTAAAGGCGCTGTTTAAGATCGCCAGTAGAAGTACGGGCAGGAGAACAACTACAAAGATCAGCAGATTGTGCTTATTAACAATGTCTGCTTTCAAACTTTCCTGAAATTTTTTTCTTAATAAGTGCCCTGAATGACTGTATGCTTGAGAATAACCGATTAAAGAGATCTTGAAAATTTTACAGGCAACTATAAATATCAGCATGATCAGGGCCTGAGGAATAAAGTATAAAATTCTTATAAAGGAATAATTCCAAACATCGGTCAGTGAAAAACCCTGGATCTGCAACATAAACTGTATCGCTACCGTTTCAACTGAACCGTAAAAAATCAGGCCCAGTAAGGCTGCAAGTATAACTATCCTGAATGGCAGGTGGGTAACCAGGCGAATATTCAGAATGAATAAAAATATTTCAAAGATAGAGTGCATCCCGAAAGGCATCGGCAAGAACCGGACGATATAAGCAAAACCTGCCTGTAAGGCCCCGATTATAAGTAAGTCGCGCCACCAGGGTCTGAGCCCTACCAGCAGAAATCCCAGGGCAGTCACCAGAATCGCCTCAGGAAACGAGACCATTAACAAAGATAAAAAAGTCATCGTATCCAAACGAGTACCTTCCTTCTTTATTTATTTGAAAAGGAGTTTCTTCCTGCCCACCATGTCTAAAAGTTACATTTCCTTGCCTAAAAGTTACATTTCCTTGCCTGAATTTACAACAGAGCGTATTGGCGTAAAAAAACCGCTTCCGGATCGCTGGAAAGCGGTACTTTGCTTATTTCAATAATTAGCAGCTTTTCCCTTCAGCGGCCCGGCGATCCTGGCTCGGCACTTTTCCTAAAATAAATGACCGGCTTTAGACCCGTAGCTTTGCGTCCCTACCTTTCAGTAAGTTTGCCATTTTAAGTTAAGAACACACTTCTATAAAACTCTTATATATCCTTCTTTGCTTATACACACCTGGCTCCTTCCTAGAAAAGGATGACCCTACCTGAAGTTAATTCAAAGGTAGGGCCACTAGTTCCACACATATTACAATAATCAGTGCCGGCAGGATGAGCTTTTATTTTAAAAGATAGGGCCAGATCAGGTATAAACCGATATTCGTTAATCCGTGCGCCAGAGAGACACCCAAAAGGGATCTGGAAAAGCCGACGATTATGGAAAAAAGCAACGCAACAGAAAAAACGAAAACCAGGTCCAGCGGTGAACGGTGGGTGATGTGCAGCACCCCGAAGATTAAACTGATATAGATAATGCTATACCAGCTGCCTAATGTCTCCACAGCCGCACGATACATAATCCCGCGAAAGATAAATTCCTCCATAAAACCAGTGCTGACAAGCAGAATCAACGCCGGAAGCCAGACAAGCTGGAAGGTAAGCTCCGGCACCAAGGGAGCAGGTTTTAAGATCAGGTATTCCACCAGACCCAGCGGCGCCCCAAGGAAAGCCACCAGTAACTGCAGGGGTAAGTTGCCCACAACCAGCCCCACATCCCCTGGCTTGAAGCCGGCAAACTTGCTCACATAGGCCGCGGCGGCAAAGAGCGGAAGACTGATGATCAGGTACCAGTACATCGGCGGAACGCCAATCAACGGTATGGAGAGGCTCATGATCCGGATCAGCGGAGCCAGAGACAGCGCCAAATAGAACAGATTTATCGTCTGCTTGTAGGACAGAGCAGCATGTACAAGCAAAACCACCAGCAGAACCACCTGCCAGGAGATCCCGTACAGCGGGTTATAGTAGGCTGTGACAATTTCACCGGCAGCGATGGCGGCCGCATACAACCAGATAAAAAAGTAATCTTTGTGGGAAACATCACTTTTAAAAACTGGGGCCCTGCTACTCATAAACATTCACCCACAGATGCAGGGAACGATAGGGGTCACCCTCTTCGTTTTTAAATAGTAAAAACTCTACCTTCAGATTTTCTTTGGGCTCATTAACTCTGAAGCTCACCGACTGTTCCTTTTTTTCCCCATGGTTTAATTTAAAGTCCAGGCGCGTCACTACATACCCGTCTATGCGCACCTCAGCGGTATAAGAGACCGACCGATATTCCTGGTTAACGGCGCCCAGGATAACTTTCTTTTCCTCACCGATTTTTAGATCCAGGGGGTAACCCTCTGCCTTCCCGCCTGGACCTAAAATGTAAAACTCAGTGAACTTTTCACCAGCTTTTGGTGTGGTTGCGACGTAATAAAGGCTTCCTACTGCAAAAATAATAGCTCCCACCAGCGCCGCCGAGAGAATTTTGTCTAGCCTCGAAAGGCTGCCCCATCTGGTTGTTTGTATATTTAAAGAAACCTTAAAACGTTTTTCAGAAGAAAGTTTATTTCTTCGGTAGATTGTGATCACAGAAAGCAGGGTCGTGAAAACCAAAAGCGTCAACAGTATGGGATATAGCCTTATTCCCCATGGAGTATAGTTGAGAATGAGACCCAGAAGCGGTACCACGGCTATACTTAGACCGAAGCTAAAGGCAATCCGTTCAACGCCGTTGAGATCGTCTCTGGCTGGAAACAGGGCTGCGACCAAGGTATACCCGGGGGAAAACAGGACAAAAGGCAATCCCAAAGCAATCCGCACAGTTTCGCCTAGATCCAATACAATCAATAACGCCAGGATAACAGAAAGAAACAGGATGCAGGGAAACTCGTTTTTTACTTCTAGCCTCAAAAAAAATTCAACCCCTTTAACGGATCAAGCAAAAGGATGGCATCAGAAGTAAGTTAGCAATATTAAAGTTGATTGTCTATGTTTTTTGTCTAAAAGTAGCAAAATCGCACCTCATTCTTACAAAATCTTGTCTGGATTTGTATTAACTAAAACGAAAGAAGGATTCACTTAAAATCCTTCTAGCTACTCTCTGGAACCTTTGCATTTGTCACAGACAGAACTTAATCGGTCAAAGCTTTAACTGCATTCAAGCGACCACTGCCAAAATAAGCCCGCTCCTTACCGTTTACCGGTTCAACGCTCTCTTTACAAAGAATTCCTGCCACCTTACGGGGCCCTATCTTGCCATACTTGTCGATAATTAAGGCGGCAACAGCAGCTACTTTAGGCACTGCCATAGATGTACCTGCATTATAGGAATAACCTCCTTGATTATCTGTGCTTAAACAAAACTCGTTCTTATACAGTTCCCTCTCAAAGTATTCATCCAGCTTGCCATTCTGTTGATACTCAAGAAACTCTAAGATATTACCACCTGGAGCAGAGATATCAATAAAACCAGGCCCAAAATTAGAGTATAAAGCTAATGTATGATCAGGCCCTGTCGCGGACACTGTCACTACGCCGGGAATCGTGCCGGGCACCTCAAACGATGCTCCCACAAAATTTAAACCATAATCACTATATACAGAGTTCAGATAGTCAGTCACATTACCTTTCGCGGTCAAATTCAGGCCATCATTACCAGCTGCCGCGACCACTAAACTACCTTTATTTATTGCATATCGGACAGCTCTTTGATATGCCAGGAAATCAGCAAGATCATTTCCTAATGCAACTTTCTTTCCGGTTAAAGGGTCGGGACAAAAGACTTGACCTTTTAGATCAAAACCACTCAGGCTTAAAGAAATAACATCGACCCCGTCATTTGCCGCAGCCACCATAGCAGCAGTAACCCAGGCTGTCTCAGCAAATGATTCCCCCAGGATCCGATAAGCACGGATTGCTGTGTCCGGCGCGACACCTGACATCTCTCCATGGGCCGCAATGGTTCCGGCGATGTGACTGCCATGACCCAGCTGATCATCATATTCACCGGGATCACCTGTTTCATCTGGTTCCGTATTCCGGTATCCGCCTGCGGGGACAAAGTTCTTTGAGCCCGGCAACAGGTTGGCAACCAAATCAGGGTGGTCACGGTCAATGCCGCTGTCAATAATCCCTACTACGACGTTATGGGAACCGGTTCCCAAATGATAACTGGCGCCATTTTCTGTAACCAGTTTAATATCCCATTCCAGGTCCCATAAGGGAGCTTGATCTGGATCTAGAGTTAAATCCCTTTTCAAACCATTTTCTCCAACTTCAGGGCTGGACCAGGAAATTGAAGGATTAACCAGGTCTACCGAAGACAGGCTCCTTAACTCCGAAAAGATCTTATTATCCCCTTTTACCTGTGCAAATCCTATTTCAGGAACGGTATAAATAATTTCTCCTCCACAAGATGCCAGTCTCGCACTAAGATTACCAGGAACCTTATTTTCATTAAATAGTACAGAATAGTAGTAAGTATTTTCTTGAACGGCAGCTTGAGATATATCTGGTAAGATCATACCAATTACAATAACTAACGATAGAAACAGTATATTTATACTCTTTATCAAATTTGCTCCACCTGGTTTCTGAAACCTACACATATCTGATTTATGAAGAATAATCCAGATTTGC
>ENA-UOOH01000112-UOOH01000112.1-fermentation-metagenome-genome-assembly--contig:-NODE-112-length-95405-cov-4.791987_pt1 | contig 95405 bp, 84 predicted proteins | sample MGYA00245778_ERZ724025 | MGnify/ENA primary metagenome ERZ724025 (study PRJEB28704, sample SAMN03018313) | fermentation metagenome | biome: anthropogenic terrestrial biome; feature: soil; material... | reverse complement strand
CTGCCGCGGCAGGAGCTTCGTTCATAGTTGTGGGTCGGCCGATACTGGAGGCAGAAGACCCGATCGCTGAAGTTAAAAAGACAATAGGAGAAATTTCGGAGGTAATGTGATGGAGACAGATCACTTAAACAAAGACGAAGGAGCTGTGACAGCAAGGATCATTGAGATGATGAAGGAGAGCGGAGCTCACCTGGAAGGCCATTTCAAGCTGACCTCAGGACTTCACAGCGGTCACTACATACAGTGTGCGCTTATGCTCCGTTTTCCACGTTTCGCGGCTTACGCCGGAGAAAAGCTGGCTGAGAGGCTGGCTCCATCAAAGCCGGAGATGGTACTTTCTCCTGCTCTCGGAGGACTGATAATCGGCCATGAAACAGCGAGGGCGCTCGGAGTCCCGTTCATCTTCTGTGAAAGACAGGAAGGGATAATGAGGCTCAAACGCTTCCCCCATCCGGGAAAAGTACGTTTTGCACTGATCGAGGATGTTGTCACTACAGGCAAGTCATCAAGAGAAACGGCAGAGATACTTGTTGAGGGCGGTGCGGAGTGGGTCTCTTCAGGAGCGATCATCGACAGGCGTACAGAGGACGCATATAAGGGATGGGATCTTATCTCTCTGTGGAAACTCAGTTTCCCGCTCTACGAAGAGGAGGCCTGCCCGCTCTGCAAAGAGGGACTGCCGCTTGTCAAGCCGGGGAGCCGTCCGGGCTGATGCCTGAAACATCCCTCCGTATAAGGATGAATAAGATAATATTGACCCTTTCCGTTCTGATGGCCGTATTCTTCCGGCCGGCGGAAGCGGGTGCGGCCAGTTTTGCTGTGACTTCACCCTGGGTGGGGTTCATAGCCTCTTTCATATCCGGCGACACCAAAAATGTCCGCTATCTTTCCAACTGGGATAATTCCGGTAATGTAGTGAAGACTGCTTCCCCGAGATCTGGAGAGGTCGTGATCGCGATAGACGCAAAGGACGCGGAAAACTTCAGGATAAAAAGAAACAATAAAAACCTCAGGCTGCTATACGAAGAGGTGCCCATGACCAGGGAACAGCTGAGAAGCGCCTTCTTCGACCCTGCTATGCTCCCGTTTATTGCCCAGAGCGTAATGAGGATAATGGCTGAAGAGGATAAGGGCAGGTACACTTATTTTCAGAGAAGGCTTGCCGAGTTCCAGTCAAAGATAGAGAGTACCATAGATATCGGAAAGCATCTGCTGGGCAGCACAAAGATGCTTGACATAACCGGAGCCGAAGGGACATGGATACGCTCCTCGATAACCGGTGCCGTAAGGCCTCCGGCACCCGTATGGGAAAAATGGAAGGCAGGGGACACAACGGCTCTCAAGGCCGCGCTGGATGAGGCTCAAAGGCGTAACTGGCTCATACTTATGGATCCGTGGACCCCGGATATTATAAGGGCTGCGGCGACAGGATATGAATACAGGCTGACACTGCCCCCTCCTGCCAAAGACCAGGACTATTTTGTCTTTCTCCATGACATTTTCCTTACAATATGGAATAAAGCCAAAAACGTTAAGACCAAATGATGATTTAGGCTGTAAAATATGCCTGTATGTTCATGAATATTGCTTTGATCTATTTTCAGGGAATGAGGTCTGTTAATGCCAGTCATGAAAAATATCCTTAAATCGATTCCAGCCGCGCTTCTGATCCTGTTATTCTCAGCGCAGTCCGGCCTCTCTGCTGATCCGGTCGAGGGCACAATGTCGGCTGACACCATCCAGTACAACGTAAACACGAAAAAGATTTCGGCTGTGGGGAACGTAATAATAAAAAGAGAGGGAGCCATACTCTGGGGGGACAAAGGGGAAGGAAGTACTGAAACTTCCGAGTTCACGCTTCAGGGGAACGTTAAGGGCACCTTTCCTGCAGAAAAGACTGAACTGACTGCAGACAAAGTCAAGTGGACAGGTTCAAAAAGCGCAGAAAATGATGGTATTGCTGAGGCTTTTGGCAAGGTACACCTGACACGGGGAACGAACGAGAAGATCGATGCTGATTATGTGCTCTGGGAGCTGGGAACGAAAAACTACACAGCAAGAGGCAATGTAGACGCAAAGACTGAAAATAATATTCTGATCGCAAATGAAGCAGGTCAGACAAAAAATAAGTTCTGGGGCAAAAAAGTTAAAAGGTACGAGGATATCAAGCAGAAGCTTGTTGTAAGCGCTGATTCTGTTAACGGCACCACCGTAAATGAAGAAATAAGCGAGTTGGTGGCAGTGGGCAATGTAATTATGGACTTCGTTGACAAGGAAGGCCTCAAAAGCAGGGTAACAGGTGAAAAAGGAGTTTATTCAAAAACAAAGGCCACGTTTGTTATGTCAGGCAACGCAAAGGCTGTCCGCAGCGACGGAAAAACCGTATCGGCGGATTCGATAATAATGCACGAAGACACCAACGACATAGAAGCAATAGGCAACTCGAAGATCACATTCATAACTAACGAGAAAAAGAGCAATTAAAGAAGAGAAGCCGAAAAGCGGGGAATGAGCAATGGCAATTGCCGTAAGATCTAAATTCGAGGTGCTCCGGGCAGAACACCTCGTTAAGTCCTACAACAGAAGAAGAGTAGTCGACAATGTATCTATCGAAATAAAAAAAGGTGAGATAGTGGGTCTTCTGGGACCTAACGGAGCGGGAAAAAGCACCACTTTTTACATGATGATAGGAAGGATAATGCCTGAGTCCGGAAGGGTCTTCAACGGAGAAAAAGATATCACGCCCCTGCCCATGTATGAGAGAGCCAGGACGGGACTTGGTTACCTTCCTCAGGAAGCTTCGGTATTCAGGAAGCTTACTGTGAGGCAAAACCTTGAACTGGTGCTTGAAGAGGCCGGTATCGCCAAGGAAGAGCGCGATGTAAAAATTGAGACTCTGCTTGAGGGTTATGGACTTAAACAGATCGAAAATATCCTTGGAGTCTCTCTCTCAGGAGGAGAGAGGCGACGCGTTGAGATAGCGAGATGCCTGGCTCTTGACCCCTCATTCATTCTTCTTGACGAGCCATTCAGCGGTATAGATCCAATAGCGGTAGCTGACCTGCAGATAATAATAAGACAGCTGAAAAAAAAAGGTTACGGCATACTTCTTACAGACCATAACGTCAGAGAGACGCTTTCAATTACCGACAGAGCCTACCTTATCCATCAGGGCAAAGTTTTTTTGGAAGGTCTGCCCGGGGAAATCACGGCGAACGAAGAGGCAAGAAAATTCTACCTCGGCGCGGATTTTAGCTGGTAAGGGTCAAATCTCCCAAATGAGCCGCAACGACAACCTTCCGGGCATGGTAAGACATGCGATGAGGATGATGGTCGGCACTCTTGCAAGCAGGGTACTTGGGCTTGTAAGGGAAATGCTCACCGCAGCCCTGTTCGGAGCGACCCGCCAGCTTGACGCATTCTATGTTGCATACACCCTCGCGAACCTTTCTCGTCAGCTTCTGGCGGAGGGCGCGCTCTCTGCGTCCTTCGTGCCTGTCTTTTCAAGGACGCTTGAGAGCAAAGGCAAAGATTCGGCAGAGAACCTGGCAAAGCAGGCTCTCTCAGTTCTCATGCTCGGAGGCGCTTTTGTTGTAACGGTCGGAATAATTTTCGCTCCGGTGCTTGTGGGCATAATGGCCCCCGGATTCGCAGCCGAAGAAAGGGCGCTTGCGATATCCCTGACCAGGATAATGTTCCCATTCCTTCTCTTTGTATCGGTCGGAGCTCTGGCGATGGGAGTACTTAACAGCACGGGTTCATTTTTTGTCCCTGCAGTCGCTCCCGCAGTCAGCAACCTCGCATACATACTCTTTATTGTCGCAACGATGAAAGACCTGACGATATGGAACCTTTCCGCGGCAGTCCTCATCGGAGGAGCCTGTCACATGATCCTGCAGTGGTACTGGTGCGGAAGGATGGGGCTCGTTCTGACGCCTTCCATGCCAAAAAGGAAAAATGAGGAACTGAAGAGTATGATGTACCTTTTCTTCCCATATGCAGCCGGATTGTCGCTGAATCAGGTGAACCCCGTTATCAGCAGGATGTTCGGTTCATTCCTTACAGGAGGGTCGATCTCCGTCCTCACGTATGCCGACAGGGTGCTCCAGCTTCCGCTTGGACTTTTTGTCATAGCTATATCGCAGGCCGTGCTTCCCATGCTTTCACGCCAGGACCCAGAGGACAGGGCCGGATTCAGGGATTTTATCAGGGACGCCCTGAGGTTTGACCTTTTTGTGATACTCCCCGTATCTGTCGGTCTCTTTGCACTCTCACAGGAGACGGTCCATATACTCTTTTTCAGGGGTGCCTTCACCGAATGGGCCTGGCATGCTACGGGAACGGTGCTTGCCATATACGGCCTGGGCCTTCCGGGGATGGCGAGCAGTACGGTCATTCTGAGGGCAATGTATGCGAGAAGGATGCCGCGGGGAGCAGTGGGTGTGACCGGCGTGACCGTGACAGTCAACCTTGTTGCCTGCACATTGCTGATGCCGGCTTTTAAGTACGCCGGGCTTGCAGGAGCGACAGCCCTTGCATTCACATGCTCCAGCTTTTATGGTGCGTGGGCACTTTCGAGGGACCTGAGCGAGCCGCTGGGTGTATTCGGCCTGAAGTGGACCGCAAAGATATTCTTCTCCACTGCATTGATGTTTCTTGCTCTTAATATTTTAAAAATGCTTCTGCCATATCCGCTTTCAGCATCAGTCCTGATGAGGGCCGGCTGGCTGGCGGCGATGATCTTTGCCGGAGTTGCCCTATATTCCCTCTCCACGATACTCCTCCGCTGTTCTGAGTGGGGATGGATCAAGGATGCGCTGAAAAAGAAAAAATAACTCGATCTTCCCACCGTCTTTCCCGCATGCCTATAATCAGGGAAAGCGAAATGAAGAGATTTGGATCTACTTTCTGAAACAAGTAGGGAAGTTCAGTAAATAATTATTGTTAGATGTTATCATTGAAGAGTATATGCAGATAATTCGCTTTGCTTCGATCTGTTGATAATCAAGGGGGCGTAAGAGTGAAAAGAAAATATTTATTATTCCCGATCCTGTTATTGACGTTATGCATCGTTCTCTCTCCGGCATCGTTTAAGGCAGAGGCAGGTCAGAAGGATCTGGAGACGCTGCTGGATGAAAGGCAGATAGACTGCTGGGTCGAGGGAGAGGTCTTCGGTGACCTTATCCTTGGCTCAAGAGGTACGATACAGTTCATTTACATCGACGCGAAGCTGTCCAAGGCGATTTCCGCTGAACAGGGACTTGCTCCGTGGGTCGATGACCTGAACCAGTACTACGGGTCGCCGGAGACAAAAAAGAAGGTCCTCTTCATTGCCAACCTTGAGGCAAACAAGCCTTGGACGGTAGAAGAGCAGAAGATAAGCATAGGTGGCTATAACCTGACCAAAAAGGATGTCATTTCTTCAAGCTGGAAGAATCCTTTCGGCACGGTCGACGCGGGTACGACATGGCAGTTTGCCTTTGTGGTCCCGCAGGAGTATGCAAAACCCGGCAAAGAGATCACCGTAGGCTACGGAGAAGACCTCATAAAATGGAAGGTGCCAAAATAAATGCACAAGTATAAATGCGCTTCGTGCGGCAATGTTTTCAAATCGGATAAGACAGCCGAAAAATGCCCGAAGTGCAGATCAAGGATACTGATACACCAAGAGGGAGAACCCAAAAAGAAGGGGTCATACAGCTGCAGCGGAGGGAATTGTTCTTCCTGCGGAGGCAGATGCGGATGTTGAAGAAACAGCAGGATATGGTGACTCTCGGCATTGAGACGAGCTGCGACGATACTGCGCTTGCGCTGATGAAGGGCAGGAATGAAGTCCTCTTCTCCGTCATTTCAAGCCAGATCAAATCCCACTCCGTATACGGAGGGGTCGTACCGGAACTGGCATCCAGGATGCATCAGGAAATGATCATGCCTCTTCTTGAAAAGGTCCTGGAAGTATCGGGGATACTTTATCCTTCCGAGGAGATCGACCTCATTGCCGTCACAGCGGGGCCGGGGCTTATGGGTTCGCTTCTTGTGGGGGTGATGACAGCCAAGGCACTCTCCCAGGCATGGGAGCTGCCGATAATAGGAGTGAACCACCTTGAGGGGCATATATTTGCAAATGTTGCTGCGAACAGGGAACTGGCACCGCCCTTCATATCAACTATAGTTTCGGGAGGACACACCGAGATCGTCTGCGTTAAAGATTTCGGCGAGTATGAACTTCTCGGATCCACCAGAGATGATGCTGCAGGAGAGGCTTATGACAAGATCGCCAAGATGATGGGACTGGGATATCCAGGAGGCCCGGTGATAGACAGGCTTTCGTACACAGGTGACCCCGAAAGCTACCCCCTTCCCACACCGCTTTCAAATACGGATAAAGTCGAATTCAGCTTCAGCGGACTTAAGACGGCGGCTGCGAACATTATCAGAAGTTCTGAGAAGACCGGGACCTCGATAAAAAAAGAGGATATCTGCGCCTCCTTCCAAAAGGCGGTCATTGCTTCCCTTACTTGCAAGATAAAGCTAGCTGCGGAAACGACAGGTATAAAAAGACTGACCCTTTCGGGCGGGGTCGCGGCAAATACAGGCCTTCGCAGAAGGCTTGAAGAGATTGCAGAAGAAGAGAACTGGGAACTTTTCCTCCCGCCTCTTAAAATGTGCACAGATAATGCCGTGATGATAGCCTCCGCAGGTGTGGACTCTTATATGAGGGGAAACAGGTCTGACCTCTCACTCTCTCCCGACCCTTCATGGCAGATCTGGTAAAGGCCTGATCCTGGATACTTTCCTTTGTAACCGGTCTCCCGATTCTCTTTGGCTGAAACGATCTTTAAAAATTGTGCGCCGAACAGAGGCCTGTTTATGGCTTGCCTCCATACTGTAAATATACTGTAGAAACTACGTAAGATAAGCAAAAGTCAAAGTATGTTCAAAAACGGACGAGATCCACAGAAAAATCAATTTAACAAGCCATAATTATATATATTTGACACTGATCACATTTGAGAAAATACGTCGATCTTATTAAACTTTCACTCGAAAAGAAGTTAGCACTCGATTAATGTGAGTGCTAACATCAAATTACAAAAAATCAACAGGAGGGGTAATTTATGAAACTTAAGCCACTTGGAGACAGGATAGTTGTCAAAGCCGCGCCTCATGAAGAGAAGACAAAGGGCGGTCTCGTCCTTCCCGAAACAGTGAAGGAGAAGCCGGTCGAAGGGATCGTAGTAGCGGTCGGAGAGGGAAAGGTGCTTGAGAACGGAAAGCGCCAGCCCATGGATGTCAGTGTGGACGACAGGATCATATACAGCAAATACTCCGGCACAGAAGTGAAGCTTGACGGCGAGGAATTCCTCATCCTCAGCGAAAGAGACGTACTTGCGGTAGTAACGAAGTAATACTGAAAATAATAATAATTCTGGGAGGAATATGATCATGGCAAAGATACTGCTTTTTAAAGAAGAAGCCCGCCGTGCTATGGAGCGCGGAATGAATAAAGTTGCTGACACGGTAGGCATCACACTCGGACCGAAGGGCCGCAACGTAGTGCTTGACAAGAAATATGGTTCACCCACCATCACAAACGACGGCGTCACCATCGCAAAGGAATTCGAACTGGAAGATCCGTTTGAGAACATGGGAGCACAGCTCATCAAAGAAGTCGCGTCAAAGACAAACGATGTTGCAGGGGACGGAACTACAACAGCAACGGTACTTGCCCGCGCAATGGTCCGTGAAGGCATCAAAAACGTAGCTGCAGGCGCGAACGGAATGCTTATCCGCAAGGGTATCGAAAGCGCTACGGAGATCGTTGTAGAACGCCTGAAGAAGCAGGCAGTGAAAGTAAAAGAACACAGCATGATAGCTCAGGTAGCATCGATCTCGGCCAACGACAAGGCGATCGGCGAACTTATCGCAGAGGCCATGGACAAGGTCGGAGAAGAAGGCGTCATCACCGTAGAGGACAGCAAGAGCCTTGGAACATCACTTGAGACGGTGGAAGGCCTTCAGTTCGACAAGGGCTACATAAGCCCCTACATGATCACAAATCCCGACCGTATGGAAGCAGTTCTTGAGGACGCCAATATACTGATCGTCGACGGAAAGATCAGCAACGTCAAGGACATGCTCCCCGTTCTTGAGAAGATAGTACAGCTTGGAAAGCCTCTTCTTATCATTGCCGAGGATATCGAAGGCGAAGCACTGGCGACACTCGTAGTCAACAAGCTCCGCGGTATCCTCCAGGTGGTAGCAGTCAAAGCACCCGGATTCGGCGACCGCAGAAAGGCGATGCTCCAGGATATCGCAGTAGTGACCGGTGCCACAGTGATCAGCGAAGAAGTGGGCATGAAGCTTGAAAACGCTGATACGACCGTTCTTGGCGGAGCCAAGAAGGTCAAGGTGACAAAAGAAGACACGACAATAGTGGAAGGCAAGGGCGACCCTCAGAAGATCAAGGACCGCGGCGCCCAGATAAAGAAGGAACTCGAAGATTCAACATCAGAGTATGACAAAGAGAAGCTCCAGGAGCGCCTTGCCAAGATAGTCGGCGGAGTTGCGGTCATCCAGGTCGGAGCGGCAACTGAAACAGAGCAGAAGGAACTCAAGCACCGCATAGAGGACGCTCTCAACTCGACCCGCGCTGCCGTACAGGAAGGCATCGTAGCGGGCGGCGGAGTTGCGCTTGTTGAGTGCACAAAGGAACTTGACAAGGAAATAGCGAAACTTGAGGGCGATGTGAAGACCGGAGCTATGATAATCCGCAAGTCACTCACCGAACCTCTCCACCTTATCTCCTCGAACGCAGGACTCCAGGGCGACGTCATCATCGAGAAGGTGAAGACGCTTAAAGCCGGACAGGGTCTCGATGCAACAACAGGCGAATATGTTGACATGATCAAGGCCGGGATCATCGACCCCGTAAAGGTAACACGCTCAGCGGTACAGAACGCGGCCTCTATCGCGGCAATGATCCTCACGACCGACGCACTTATTGCCGACAAGCCCGAAAAGAAAGAGACCCTCGGCGACATGGCCGGAATGGGTGGCATGGGCGGAATGGGCGGTATGGACTACTAATACCGGATCAGAAACAAATAAGAGGACAGACGGGGGAGACCCCGTCTGTTTTTTTTCATCCGGCATAAACAGAAGAGTGGAAATCGGTGCCTCTTTATGTCATACTTACTAGCGCGAAAGAGTATGTTTGTGAAAGGGCAGGTATTATAGATGAAAAAGAGAGATAACAAGATCCTCATACTGGACTGCGGCTCCCAGTACACACAGCTTATCGCCAGGAGGGTAAGGGAACTTGGTGTTTTCAGCGAGATACTCTTCTGGGACTCCCCAGAGGGCAAGATAGAGGCCTCTTCACCGTCGGGCATAATAATTTCAGGAGGCCCCAGGAGCGTTCTTGAAAAGAATGCCCCTTCCATACCGATGCACATTCTCGATTCTGATATTCCGGTGCTGGGGATATGCTACGGCATGCAGCTCCTCGCGTACCAGTTCGGAGGCACGGTAAAGAAGGGGCAGGCAGCTGAGTACGGAAGGGCGAAGATCTCTCTTTCAGGAAATGCGCGCCTGTTTGGCAGACTGAAGGACGATAAAGAGACCAGTGTATGGATGAGCCACTGGGACCAGGTCACAGAACTTCCTCAGGGATTTAAGGCGACGGCTCTGAGCGAAAACGGCTCCCTTGCAGGCTTTGAATCCCCGGACGGAAGAATAAGCGCACTGCAGTTCCACCCCGAAGTGGCCCATACTCCCAGAGGAAGCGACATCCTTTCGGCATTCATATTTGATATCTGCGGCTGTACACCAGACTGGAACCTTGGTCTGGACTGGATCGGCAAAGAAGTCGAGAAGATCCGTGAAAAGGTCGGATCGGGCAGGGTAATATGCGGCCTTTCTGGAGGAGTGGACTCCACGGTATCGGCAGTGATCACATCAAAAGCGGTCGGAGAGAACCTGCACTGCATCTTTGTCGACCACGGACTTCTCAGGAAGAATGAAGCAGACCAGGTCATGGAGACATACCGGTCCCTCAGGCTGAATGTCCACAAGGTAGACGCCGAGGAGAGATTCCTTTCAGCTCTGGCGGGAGTGATAGATCCTGAAAAAAAGAGAAAGATAATAGGCGAGCTCTTCATAAGGGTGTTCGAAGAAGAGGCCCGCAGGCTCGGAGGATCGGACTGGCTCCTTCAGGGCACCATATATCCCGATGTTGTCGAGAGCGGACACGGCGGAGGAAACGTCATCAAGAGCCACCACAACGTAGGCGGGCTGCCCGATGACATGAAAATGCAGCTTCTCGAACCGCTTCGTGACCTGTTTAAGGATGAAGTCAGGGAGGTCGGCAGAGCCCTGGGCATAGAACCTCACTTTCTTGAAAGACATCCCTTCCCGGGCCCCGGGCTTGCGGTAAGATGCCTCGGAGAGCTAAAGAAGGAGCGCCTGGATGTGCTGAGGGAAGCTGATGCCATCTTTATAGAGGAGATAAAAAAAATTGGACTTTACAGTGACATATGGCAGGCTTTCTGTGCACTCCTTCCCGTGCGCAGCGTGGGAGTCGTAGGGGATGTCAGGACCTATGGAGAGACAGCAGCCCTGAGAGCTGTCTCATCGCTTGATGCTATGACGGCTGAATGGGTGCACCTGCCCTACGAGCTTCTGGATACTGTCAGCAGGAGGATATGCAATGAGGTCCCTGCCATCAACAGGGTAGTACTTGACATCACAGGAAAGCCGCCGGCGACTATAGAGTGGGAATAGATATGTTCTTTGAGAGGTTCTTTGGGATAGGACCAGTAGTTTCAGCAAACAGGTTGTCTATGATACGATGCAACAAGGGGAAATGCTAAGCGCGGCAGAGCCAGATTCTTCGTATTGTTCGAAGGCAGACGAAGATAAACATTAGATTATTGACACTCTCATTCTTCGAAGTAAGAAGATTTGGGAAAGGAACGAAAAATGAAAGCTCTTAGTATCCAACCTTACTATGCCACATTGATTGCCATGGGTTATAAGTTTATCGAGTTGCGCAGCTGGAAAACTGATTATCGCGGCTGGATTTTAATTTGTGCTTCGAAGGCGATTAATAAACAAGAAAAAGCTTCTCTGATGAATGGCCATGCGATTGCAATTGCAGAATTGACAGAGGTTCGACAATATAATGACGAGACGGATAGAGAGGGCGCATATCTCGCCGATGAGGAGCAATTTGAAGGGTTCTCCTGGGTTTTCAATCGGATTATCCTCGTCAAACCCTTTCCAGTTAAAGGACAACTTCGTTTATTTGAGGTTGATCAAAATATGGAAGATTTAGAACCTCTGGATGTTGATTATGCTTCAGAGAAGTTAATGACTTCTAAATGATTTAATCTCAAAATATGTAGTAATAATAATTAGTATAATTATTACGCTTGAGATATATTCAAAAATTTTACTTCCCTCAGTCCTCACGATCTTATTATGTGTATTTATCACGTACACGATCATCATTGCCACAATAAAAAAATACGCAATAATGATTTTATATAATATGTGTTGTCAGTAAATCAAATTTTCTCTACTAGATCATAAATTAGTAAATAGATATTCAATCTCGTCAGGAGACCGACAAAGCATGACCTCACTATACCAATAAGTGTTTTAATTAATAGTATTAATGAATCAAAAATTAATAAAGCTAAAGAAAAAATATAAATGAAATCTTTTTTATTTATACTATAACTATTTCTTCTGTAGAATAACAATTTATAACCCCAAAAATGTGCATAGCTGCTTGAACCTCTATTGTACTCAAATCGTTTTCCCGGTTAATCTAGAAAAATAAAATCCAATATAAAATTCAGTACCAAAGCCTGGCTCGCTAAAAAAAGACCTAGAAGCAATAATTGAATGGAATGATGAGTTTAAGAAACGCTAGTACCTCATCATTTCGGAAAGACATTGTAGAAGTGACAAAAAGCGGTTACATTATTGAAAAGGATGAATTCGAATATTGTGATGGTTCGGAGTTAAGTGATTTGATGGATAAGATGCGAAAAGGTAGATGATTTTATGAGCAAGATTTCCATCCGGTTTTTTGATAGCCGGGAAGTGCGAGCTATATGGGATGATGAGGAAAATAAGTGGTGGTTTTCAGCACTTGATATTGTGGGGGTGTTGCGCAATGAGGATGATTACAGCAAAATCCGTAATTATTGGAAGTATCTGAAAGGCAAATTAAAGAAAGAGGGTAATCAGTTGGTTAGTGCTGCTAACCAACTGAAGCTAACCGCTGCCGATGGCAAAAAGTACGCCACGGATACCTTTGATTATGACGGCATTCTGGAATTGGCAAAAAACTTTCCCAGCAAGGAAGCCAATCGATTTATCCAGTGGTTTACCTACAGTAATGAGACCATTGATGGGCAGAGTAAATCCAAAGCGTATGCGCTCTTTGACAGCACTCTGCTTGACACCATAGAGGTGGGCACCGTAAAGGGCTTACAACAAATTCATGCGTATTTGTTTGGAGGCCTCTACGATTTTGCCGGTCAGATCAGAACAACCAACATAGCAAAGGGCAGCTTTCGTTTTGCGGCTGTACTTTACTTGGAGGATAGTTTGGCACAGATTGAGGTGATGCCTGAAAACTCCTTTGATGATATTCTGCGCAAATATGTGGAGATGAACGTAGCCCACCCCTTTATGGAAGGAAACGGCAGAAGCACGCGCATCTGGTTGGATTTGATTCTGAAAAAGAATCTGCGCTTATGTGTGGATTGGAGTAAGGTTGACAAGAGGGAATACCTAAGTGCCATGCAACGGAGCGTATCAGATGTTCAGCCTATAAAAAACCTACTTCAAAGTGCCCTCACCGATCAGATTGATAGCCGGGACATGTTTATGAAGGGCATTGATTATTCCTACTACTACGAACAAGAGGATTTTGCGGCTGAGGCTGAAGGTGAATGAAAGCTTCAAATTTCAGCCAAATGAATAAGCACTACAAATCATGTTGACCATTCCAGACCATAGTGTGTAGAATAGCGATTGAGGGGAGGACATGAAACAAAGGTTGATAACATAACTCTGATAACAGTCGATCAGCGAACACCATAGAGTGTGGGTAACTGGTATCAAATGGAGTAAAAGGCACCACAAAAACCAAAGCAAAACAGTTTAAGTCGAGCTTAAGGTTTGCGAGTGGGAGTAAACATAGGCAGGTAATTTACGTATGGAAGTAAGGCTTGATTTGGACAGGGTAAAGAGGAAGGGTTTTTCCGAGGTCATCTTTTGCGAGAGAAAGTCGGATAAGCAGCTTCGTGAAATAGCGGAAGAGATAATAAACAAGAGGCTCGATACCGCATTCAGCAGGATGGATGATCGTCAGCATTCCGCTGTTGCTTCCCTTATAAAAGACTTTGAATATGATCCCGTCTCAAGGGTCGGACACACATTGTTCGGGACCATAGAGAAAAACGGGGCGGCAGTCGCGGTCGTATCAGCGGGGAGTACAGATATTCCCGCTGCTGAAGAAGCCGCCCGTATAATAGAATTTTTTGGCTCCAGGGCAGACCGTTTCTATGATGTAGGAGTTGCGGGCATACACCGCCTCTTCAATGTTTTGCCCGAGATAAAAAAGGCAGACGTTGTGATAGTTGCTGCAGGCATGGACGGTGCCCTCCCCAGCGTGGTATCGGGGCTGGTATCCTCCCTCGTGATAGGTCTTCCCACATCTGTTGGGTACGGCATAGCTGAGAACGGCATGACGGCGCTTCGGTCGATGCTATGTTCATGCAGCCCAGGTCTTGTGGCGGTCAATATAGACAATGGGGTAGGAGCTGCCCTCTCAGCACTTGCGGCAGCAAGGATCAAGACCGGACCTGAGACCTGATTTATCCTCCCGGGAAAATCATAGTATAATTGACCGTAGCCAGTAAATATCTCATGAGTATTTATAACTTTGTACGGGTCATCTTCCGGGGCCTGTTTACATGATCGGAGGCAGAGACATTGCAGGATGACCGTTACCTAAGGATGTCGAAGAAAATCAGGGAGAGTATAGTGCCATTCACGGCACTCCTGATATTGTTCCTCTTCCTCTCTTGGCTTATAGTCTCTCCTCTCGGCCGTCCTCTTCTGTGGTCAGTCGTCCTTTCTTATTTCGCGTACCCCCTTTACAAATATCTTCACTGCAAAATTTTTTCCGAAAGGCTTACCAATATCGCAGCAGGCATAACAACTCTCACCATAGTTGTTTTTATGGCTATCCCGATGTTGTTTTTCGGGCTTTTTCTGACGAAAGAGTTTCTAAGGGTATACGATGCGGTAATTCAGAGCGGGATACTTTCAGGCTCCTACTCGGAGATACTCCGCAAACTGCACGATGTTCCCCTTCTCGGTGCGCTCTTATACCAGCTTGATATTATAAGCGGCATACCTGTGTTTGAGTCGATAATCGGAAGCAGTGTAAACTGGATTACAGGATTTGTCCGTCTGATCTCGAGGGAGATACTTGGCAATGCCTTCAAAGTCTTTTATCTGCTGGCGGTAGTTACGGTATCCTCTTTCTTTATTGTCAGGGACGGTCACATCATACTTCAGTACGTAAAGGACATCATGCCTCTTACCGAATCGGAGAGGGACAACATAATCGACAGATCAGCCAAGATGCTGAGGGCAGTCGTCTACGGCATAGTGGTGACAGCAGCCATACAGGGAAGTCTTGGCGGACTGGGATGGTGGTTCGTGGGTCTGGGCCATCCCGTCCTTTTCGGTTTCTTTATGTTCATTACCGGAATGATACCCTTTGTCGGCACTCCGGTAATATGGGTGCCCGGTGTCCTGAGCCTGTTTATAAACGGAGATTATACCGGTGGGATGATCCTTCTTGGATGGGGCATAGGAGTCGTGAGCATGGTGGATAATTTCATAAGGCCTATATTTATTTCGGGCGAAAGCAAAATACACATGCTTGTCATATTCGTAGGCATATTCGGAGGTCTTTTCAACTGGGGTTTCCTTGGCCTTTTCATAGGTCCGCTCATTCTCTCCCTCGGAATATTTCTCCTTGATCTTTACAGGGCCATAGTTTCAGAAAAGTTCAAAGCTAACTGAGAGCATAACGGTTTGGAGGCAACAAGATGATAAGGATAGTGGCTGTTTCGGGCAACAAAGACAGCGGCAAGACGACGCTTTGCAGGAAGCTTATCAAAGAGCTGTCGGAAATGGGGATAATGACAGGCTATATAAAAAGGACAGCCGAAGATGTGCTGTCAGAAAAGAATACTGATACGGGCTCAGTCTCCGATATGGGGATAGGGTCCGTGCTCTGGGGGAGGGACGGTCTCAGATACGAGCTTACGGCTTCTGAAGATACGACCCCTTATTATATTGCGTCCAGATATTTTCCCGAAGCGGAAATAATCATACTTGAGGGAGGCAAAAACCTCCACCTGCCCAAAATATGGGTGAGGTCGGAGGGGGAAGTCCGGCCTGAATATCCCGGAATACTCATGATCTATGACCGTGGCGGAAACAAAGACAGCAGCCTTGTCTACTGCGGCGGTGAAGAGAAAGAGATGGCGCTCAGGCTTGCATCCATGGTAAGGGGTAAGGCGTACAGAAGTTCTAAGGTCTATTTCGGAGATTCGCCTCTTCCGATGAAAGATTTCATTGCTGACTTCATCAGAGGCAGCATATTGGGCATGCTGGCCTCACTAAAGGGCGGAAAGGATCCTGAGAAAACCATAAGGATATACATAGACGGGAGCACGGAGGGCAAAAAATAAGGCTTTTTACCAAAGAGTTATCTTGGCCAGTGTCTTGACCGACAGGGATAAACGGTTTGAAAATGTTGATCCAGAATAGGCAGGATTTGGGATCATAATTTTTAAAGGTCAATTAAAAGGTTGTAAGTTAAATTGAAAGTAGATATAATAATAAATTGGGTCAGCTGAAAGGCTCATAAAACAACAACCTTCGAGGGGGTCGCTTTTCCAATGGAAATTTTGGGCGTCATAGGAGGCATAGCCGTAGCAGCGCTGCTGTATGCGGGATATGCTTCAAGCAAGATCAATTCTTTTAAAGTTGATCATGACAGGATCAATGAACTTTCCGGCATTATACAGAGCGGTGCTATGGCTTTTCTTTACAGGGAGTACAAAGCGCTGGTTCCTTTTGTAATAATCGTTGCAGCTCTTCTGGCCTGGAAAATCAATGTTCCAAGTGCCGTATGTTTCGTATCGGGAGCTCTTTGCAGCGCACTCACCGGATACATCGGGATGAAAGTTGCTACCAAAGCCAACGGTAAGACAGCTTTCGCAGCGATCACCGGAATGAACGGCGCACTGACGGTAGCATTCACCGGCGGAAGCGTTATGGGAATGGCAGTCGTTGGGGTGGGACTTCTTGGAGTGGTTGCGATGTTTGTTCTTTTTGGCGATCCTAACGTCATAACCGCTTTCGGTTTTGGAGCCAGCTCTATCGCTCTCTTTGCCCGTGTGGGCGGCGGCATCTACACCAAAGCAGCTGACGTGGGAGCGGATCTTGTAGGCAAGGTAGAGGCGGGCATCCCCGAAGACGACCCCCGCAACCCTGCAGTCATCGCGGACAATGTGGGCGACAACGTAGGCGACATTGCAGGCATGGGAGCAGACCTCTTTGAATCGTATGTAAACTCAATTATCGCCGCCATGGCGATCGGCGCCATGTTTGCAGGAATGTCGGGAGTGATGTACCCCCTTCTTCTTTCAGCGGTAGGCATTATAGCATCGATACTGGGGACCTTTTTTGTCAGGGTAAAAGAGGGCGGAGACCCCGCCAAAGCCCTTCGCTACGGACTTGGAACAACAGGACTCTTTATGATAGTCGGAACATTCTTCCTTACCCGCTGGGTCTTCCTTGGTGATCTTACCCTCTTCTACGCGGTCGTGTCAGGAGTAGTCTCCGGTATACTTATTGGAGCTGCCACAGAATTCTACACATCAGGCGACTATGCGAGCGTCAAGGAGATAGCGGCTGCATCTGAGACGGGAGCAGCTACAAACATTCTTGCCGGCCTCGGCGTAGGCATGAAGTCAACAACGATACCGGTCATCCTTGTGTGCGCCGCTATCCTCGCGGGAGTGCAGTTCGGCGGCCTTTACGGGATCGCATGCGCGGCAGTCGGAATGTTGGCGATCACTGGCATGGCACTCTCCGTAGATGCATACGGACCTATCTCTGACAATGCAGGCGGGATTGCAGAAATGGCAGATCTTCCCGAAGAGGTCCGCCAGATCACAGACAGGCTTGATGCAGTGGGAAACACCACCGCTGCAGTCGGCAAAGGACTTGCCATAGGTTCCGCGGCACTCACGGCGCTGGCACTTTTTGTCGCATACGCTCAGGCGACCAACCTTGCCTCGATCGACCTCAAGGATCCGAAAGTAATGGTAGGCCTTTTCATAGGAGGTCTTCTGCCTTTTGTATTCAGTGCCCTTTCTATCCAGGCAGTCAGCAGGGCTGCTGAAAAGATGATAGAAGAGGTGCGCAGACAGTTCAGGGAGATCCCGGGTATAATGGAGGGCACAGGCCGTCCGGAGTACGAACGCTGCGTAGACATTTCTACAGCGGCTGCCCTTCGTGAGATGATCCTCCCCGGTCTGATGGCGGTACTTGCTCCCGTAGTTGTCGGATACGGACTTGGAGCCCAGGCCCTCGGCGGTCTTTTGGGCGGGTCGATCGTAACAGGTGTTATGATGGCTATATTCATGTCAAATGCAGGCGGTGCATGGGATAATGCCAAGAAGTACATTGAATCCGGGCATCACGGCGGAAAAGGAACAGCGCCCCATGCAGCGGCAGTCGTCGGAGATACGGTGGGAGACCCGTTCAAGGACACGGCAGGACCAAGCCTTAACATCCTTATAAAACTCATGTCGGTAGTTGCGACGGTACTTGCTCCGCTGCTTGTTTAACATAAAGCACCTGTATCATTTAAAGCTGGGTATGTGATAATGTTCGAGGGGGAGAGGTTTACTCTCCCTCTGGTTTTCTGTATCGGAGGTGCGCCATGGCCGGCGATGATGTCAGAGAGGTGAAATCCAGACTTGATATTGCCGAAGTTATCGGTGACTATGTAGCGCTGCGCAAGAGCGGTCAGACTTACTGGGGAAGATGTCCCTTCCATAATGAAAAGACTCCCTCCTTCAGCGTCTCTCCCGAAAGGCAGACATTCCACTGTTTTGGCTGCGGCAAAGGCGGAGATGTTTTTACTTTTATAATGGAAATTGAGAACCTAGAGTTCAGGGAAGCGTTGGAGAGGCTTGCAGAGAGGGCGGGAGTCAGACTGCAGGGACCTGTTGACGGCAGCCGCGGCAAGATCCTTGCTGGAGTCGATATCCTGAAACATGCGCTCGATTTCTTCATAAGATCGCTTCACGGAAATTCGGGAGAAGCGGCCAGGGCTTATCTTGCCAGACGCACTCTCACAAATGATGATATGATGCGTTTTGAGATTGGGTGGGCACCCTCTTCATGGGATTCCCTCTCAAGATATCTTCATGACCTTGACCTTAACGATGGACAGATCATAGAGAGCGGCCTGGCTGCAATGGGCACAAGGGGAATATATGACAGGTTCCGCGGACGCATAATGTTTCCAATATACAGCTTAACAGACCGTATCGTCGGTTTTGGGGGAAGGATACTTGACGGAGACGGAGCAAAGTATCTTAACAGTCCTGAAAGCGCGCTCTTTAACAAACGCAACAACCTCTACCTGATGAACAAGTCCAAGACTCAGATAAGGGAAAAGGGTCACGTGATACTGGTAGAAGGATACATGGATGCTATCAGATGCCACCTGGCCGGGTATACAAACACGGTCGCGTCTCTGGGAACTTCCCTGACAGAAGCCCAGGCCCTTTTGATCAAAAGAATGACAGGGCTCTGCTATATCTGTTATGATTCGGACAGCGCAGGGCAGGAAGCTGCTTTACGAGGGATGTATACTCTCCAGAAGCAGGGAGTGTCGGTTAGAATAGTCAGATTGACAGGAGGCAAAGATCCGGATGAAGTCCTTCTGGCAAATGGCGGGTTGCAGATGTTTGCATCAGCGCTTGAGTCTGCGATGCCTCTTCCTGTATATCATGCCATATTGAGGAAGGCTGAGATGGAAATGCCGGAAAAGTCGCTGGCAGCAAGAAATGACCTGCTTGACGGACTGGTCTCACTCTCTGCATTTGATGTGGCTCCGCATATCGAGAAAATATCTCAGCAAATGGGAGTATTCCCGCATGAGCTGAAGAGAGAGATAGAAGAAAGGCGCATCGGTCAGGCCGATACTGCATCAAGAAGAATGCCTGAAGATGACAGTGTTGGTCTCATTGAAACCGGAGAGGGCACAGACACCGAACTAAAGCCCTCTTCTGAGCCGGATGATCTGGAATGCATGTTTTCAAGCATTATCTGGGGAAGCGAAGAGTTGAGATCACGTTTTTCCCCGGAGTATGTGGTGCCTTTTATAAAAGATGAAATACTTCAGAATATGGTATCCGCCCTTTTGTCCGGAGAGGATCCCAGACATCTTGAGGAGAGATGGAGGCAGATCGGCGACAGAAGATCCCCGGAATTGGTCGCACGCGGCAATGGATTGATCTCCAGAGAGGGCATCGACCCCGATAAGGCGGAAGGCATAGCAGAAACTATAAGAAGAAGGTGTATCGAAGAGAGGGTCTTATCCCTGAACACAAAGCTGAAAAAGGGCACTGCAACGGAGCCTGAAGTTGAAGAACATCTTAGGCTGACAAGAATCCTTAAAGGAGGTAAATTCGGGGCATGAGAAAGACAAAGACAACTAAAAAAAGTGACGCATCCGTATCGGACAACACTCCGAAACTGACCGATGAAAGCAGAGAGGATGCGGTTGATGAGATATCCACGGACATGATAGACATCTCAGATCCTGAAAAAGGAGAGGCGTGCGATCCTTCAGTAATAGAAGACGAAATGCTGGATGCCCCCGACAGCGTTGATCTGGATGAAGAGCTCAAAGTCATCTGCGGTGACGATGAGGAGGAAAGCATATCTGAGGTCGATGCCGTAAAAGAGACCGGCGGTGAAGACGCCGATCCTGCAGACTACACAGCCTATATAGACAACGTAAGGGACCTTCTCCATGAAGGAAGGGAGAAGGGGTTTGTGACCTACGAGGATATTGAAAAGCATATGCCCAAAGATTTTCTTACAGCTGATATCCTTGACAGCCTTTACATGAATCTGATGGAACTTGGAGTCGACGTAGTAGATGAACCAAAGACGAAGGTCGATCCATCTGAAGGAGAGCATCTTCTTCCGACCAATGCCAATACTGAAGAGATGGGTGATCTTGAAGATCTTCCCCTCTCGGACCCTGTCCGCATGTATCTGCGGGAGATCGGCAAAATACCCCTCCTGACATCGGAAGACGAAGTTGAACTTGCCAAAGGGGTAGAGGCGGGCAGCATGGACTCGAAAGACAAGCTGGTAGAGGCAAACCTGAGACTGGTAGTCAGTATAGCAAAAAAATATATCGGCAGGGGGATGCTTTTCCTCGATCTTATCCAGGAGGGAAATCTGGGACTGATACGTGCTGTTGAGAAATTTGACTATCGCAAGGGATACAAGTTCAGCACCTACGCGACATGGTGGATCAGACAGGCTATAACCAGAGCAATAGCGGATCAGGCGAGGACTATAAGGATACCGGTCCATATGGTCGAGACGATAAACAAGCTTATACGGGTCTCGAGGCAGTTGGTCCAGCGTCTGGGCAGAGAGCCTGCCGCGGAGGAGATAGCCGCTGAGATGGAGATAGCCTCAGACAGGGTCGAAGAGATCCAAAGAATAGCGCAGGAACCTGTCTCCCTCGAAACTCCCATCGGTGAAGAAGAGGACAGCCAATTGGGGGATTTCTTAGAAGACAAGGATCTTCCGAGTCCGGAAGAAGCCGCGGCAAGCCAGATCCTAAGGGAACAGCTCGATGAAATGCTTGATGACCTCACAGATCGGGAAAGGGAGGTACTCAGACTCAGATTCGGACTGGAGGACGGCCATGCGCACACGCTGGAAGAGGTCGGCAGACGTTTTGGTGTAACAAGGGAAAGGATACGACAGATCGAGGCTAAAGCTCTGAGAAAACTCCGCCATCCGAGCAGAAGCAAAAAACTCAAAGATTTTCTGGAATAGTCAAGGTTTGTGAAAAAGTACCAAAGGTCTGTTTGTTAAAAACAATAATGAGTTTTCTTGTTGATTTGCATCTATATGCACATTCAACTATCAAAAAGAATGACTGTAGCCGATATCCTGTTTAAAAATGAAAGTTTGATAAATATTGCACGAGCGGTTGATATGGATTATACTCTTTCTGGTGTTGCGCGGATGGTGATCGTCTTTTGAGAATGGATAAGTATCTTAAGCTTTCAAGGCTGATAAAACGCAGGACTCTTGCACAGGAGATGGTGGAGATAGGTGCTGTCAGAATAAACGGCAGGACCTGCAAACCGGCTGCAGAGGTCAGGTCCGGCGACATTATTGAGATTGCCTACCCCGGCAGGATAGTGAAGGTAAAGGTGCTGATTTCGGACGAGGTGCAGCTCAAGAGGAACGCCCCGGCTTATGAAATGCTCGAAGAGAAAAAAGTTGACAGGGAAGAACGTCCCTGGTGAATTACCTAAGAAGGGGGTAAGCTTGTATGTCATACATAACCAACGTGCATGGCAGAGAAGTGCTGGATTCAAGAGGATTTCCCACAGTTGAGGTGGAGGTGACCCTTGATTCAGGCATCGTAGGAAAAGCGAGCGTCCCGTCAGGCGCCTCAACAGGAACATATGAGGCACATGAACTGAGAGACGGAGACAGCGGAAGATATATGGGCAAAGGAGTACTTAAGGCTGTACAGAATATAAAAGAGATAATATCTCCGGCATTGAAGGGGATGGATCCGCTAAAGCAGGATCATATTGACAAAGCCCTTATTGAACTGGACGGGACAATGCACAAAAAGAAACTGGGAGCCAATGCGATACTGGGAGTCTCTCTGGCCACGGCAAGAACAGCAGCTTACTCGAAAAACCTGCCGCTTTGGAGGTATCTCGGCGGACTCAACGCCAACCTCCTGCCTGTTCCTCTGATGAACGTGATCAACGGAGGGACCCACGCCAACAACAACCTCAATATTCAGGAATTTCTGATCATACCCCATGGCGCCCCATCTTTTACGGAAGCTCTGCGGATGGGTGCTGAGACCTACCATGCACTGAACCGCATCCTTGCCAAGTACAGCAAATCTACCGGTACAGGAGACGAGGGCGGCTTTGCATCAGACTTCAGGGATCAGGAAGAAGTTCTGGACTTTCTGCTCATGGCGATACGAAGCGCAGGTTATCAGCCCGGCAAGGAAATTTCGATAGGTCTTGACATAGCGGCAAACCAGTTCTACAACAAAGGCGCTTATCAGTTTCACGGCAGTGACTACAAGTATACTGCGAGCGAGCTTATTGACATTTACGAGCTGATATGTGAGAAGTATCCGATAATCTCGATAGAAGACGGACTTGCCGAAGATGACTGGCAGGGCTGGATAGACATGACCAAAAGATTGTCGAACAAGATACAACTGATCGGCGACGACATATTCGTCACTCATACAGACAGGCTCCAGCTTGGCATAGACAGGGGCGCGGCAAATGCTGTGCTTGTAAAGCCCAATCAGATAGGTACATTGACTGAGACCCTCAAGCTTGTTGAAATGGGCCGACGCGGCGGATACAGGACCATAGTATCCCACAGGTCGGGAGAGACTGCAGACAGTTTTATAGCGGATCTTGCTGTAGCCACGGGAGCCGGACAGATCAAAGCAGGAGCGCCGAGAGGCATAGAACGTCTCAGGAAGTACAACCGGCTGATACGAATAGAGGAATCTCTCGAAGGACGGTCGCATTTTGCCGGGACAGATTTCCCCATTTGCAGAAAATGACAGGGACAAAGGGAAAAGGCAGCAACAGGCAGGGACAGTTTCTGTTTTGATCATTCTATAATTTTTTACCAGCATAAACCAGGAGGTGCGTTGTATGAAGGTGGCAGAACCGACCGTCGAGAGGCTTATCCAGTATTATCGGCTGCTGATCCAGATGAAGGAAGAGGAACGGAAGGTCGTATCATCGCTTCAAATAGGTGAGATCCTTGGAATAAAGGCAAGCCAGGTGCGCAAGGACCTCTCATATTTTGGAGAGATCGGCAAAAGAGGTGTCGGGTATCATGTCAACCGCCTCTGCCTCCATATAGAAAATATACTCGCCTCTCCAAAGGTATGGAAAGTAGCTCTCGCCGGAGTAGGAAACCTTGGTACAGCGCTTATGGGACACGCTGCATTCCAAAGCTACAAGTTTGAAGTTGACGCTCTTTTCGACGTAGACCCAGAAAAGGTCGGGCACGAGATAATGGGTGTCCGCTGCTGGCATGTAGATGAGATAGCAAAGGTGATGGAAGAGCGTGGTATTGAAGTTCTGATCCTCGCAGTCCCGGCCTCCGCCGCCCAGAATTGTGTTGATAAGGCCGTGCTGTCCTCATCCCTTAAAGGGATACTTGCCTTTACGCCTGCAACAGTGGTCGTGCCGGAAAAGATCCTCTTTTACAGGGTGGACATTTTCGTGGAGCTTGAGAAACTCCTCTTCTTCCTTAAAGAAAGAGAAGAAAAGCATTAGTGCATTTTATTACACAAAGGGCTTAAGTCATGTTAAAATAACCAACGTTACTTTTGACCCAAAAATTCGATTTATATAAAAATAAAATATATGTTAAGGAGGAATTGATTTGGGCGGACAGCAGGGCGGACTTGTAGGCATGATGCTTCCTCTCGCAATGTTTGCGGCGATTTTTTATTTCATGATTATTCGTCCGCAGAAGAAAAAACAGAAGGCGCATGAAGAAATGCTCGCAAGCATCAGCAGAGGTTCTACGATTATCACGGCAGGCGGTTTTTTTGGAATAGTAAGAGAGATCCTTGATGACAGCTATATCATTGAGCTTGACGAGGGAGTAAAGGCAAGGATACTCAAGAGCTCTGTATCAATGAAGAAGACAGACGGTTCATCAGATGCCAGGCCAAAGAAAAAGAAAGTCAAAAAGGATGAGATCCCGGCTGAAACAGCTGAAGAGCCGGTAAAAGAGACCGCAGTGGTCGAGGCGGAAGCTGAAGAATCAAAAGATACAGAAAAGGAAGAGGCCTAGAATCTAGTCTCAAATGTAGCAGTATGTTTATACGGAGAGGACGACCAGCTTGTCCACTCCGTTTTCTTTGCAAGGAGGCGCTTTCTCTATGGTAAAAAGAGACAAATGGCGGTTGGGTTTTATTCTGACAGTGATACTCATTGCCGCATACATAGTTTTCCCCATACAGGGCAAAGTCCGTTTGGGACTGGACCTCAGGGGTGGTGTTCACATAGTTTTGCAGGCGAAAGGTACACCTGGAAATCCCGTAACGCCGGACAGCATCGATCGACTCCTTGCAGTGCTCAGGAGCCGTATCGACCAGTATGGGATCGCTGAACCTGTGATCCAGAAACAGGGAGATGACCGCATTGCGGTAGACCTGCCAGGCATAGAAGATCCGGAAGCGGCCCTTGACCTTATAGGAAGGACCGCTGTACTGGAGTTCAGGCAGGTACTTGGAGAATCTCCGAGAGTTCCCGCTGAACCTGTACGCTCTAACTATGACAGTGACGAACAGTTCCGGTCGGCGCAGGATCGCTGGCAGCAGGCAAAGAACGAGGTCGATGGATATGTCAAACAAATGGAGGAAGCTGTAAAAGCGAACCCGGACATAGTGGTCGGCAAGGGTGAAGACGGCGCAGCTTATCTTTTGGGCAAGGCTTATGTCACCGGCAAGGACCTTACTAAGGCTGACACGACTTTTGACCAGTTTGGCAAAGCAGCCGTATCCCTGAAATTCAACTCAGAAGGCGCCAAACTTTTTGATGAGGCAACTGCGGCCAATGTAGGCAAGCAGATCGCCATAGTGCTCGACGGGGTCGTGATATCCGCTCCTGTCGTCCAGCAGCGTATCTCCGGAGGAGAGGCACAGATAACTGGAAAGTTCTCGACTCCCGAAGCAAACAGGCTTGCCATAATGCTGAGGGCAGGTGCGCTTCCGGTAGCTGTGGAGATCCTTGAAAACAGATCTGTCGGTCCGACCCTCGGTGCAGACTCCATAAATGATGGTATACGCTCCGGACTTGTAGGTGCTGTCCTGGTGGTCATGTTTATGGTCATTTATTATGGTTTCCTGGGGCTGGCTGCCGATCTGGCTCTCTGTGTAGCCATGCTGCTTGTGATGGCAGGCCTCATCTTCCTCAGATCTACTCTTACTCTTCCGGGGATCGGCGGTATCATCCTGACTATAGGAATGGCTGTCGACGGCAACATTCTCATATATGAACGCATGAAAGAAGAGCTTGCATCCGGCAAAACTCAGATGGCAGCTCTTGACGCAGGTTTTAGGAAAGCTCTGGTCGTAATACTGGACTCTAATATCACTACTCTGATCGCAGCTGCCGTGCTCTTCTATTTCGGAAGCGGACCGATCAGGGGATTTGCAGTGACTCTGAGCATCGGTGTTATTTCAGCTGTTTTCTGCAATGTTATAGTTACCCGGTCGCTGCTCGGTGTTATGCTTCCACACCGGAAAATGAAAACGCTATAGGAAGGAGGCGCTGTTAATGGTTGCTTTTAATGCTTCGAAACTTAATTTGCCATTCATGAAATACAGGATGTACGCCATTCTGATCAGCCTCGTTTTTGTGGCCGTTTCCATTGGTCTGGTAGCTTTTAAGGGGCTTAATCTCAGTGTAGACTTTACCGGAGGCCTTGTTCTGCAGGTCGAATTCTCTTCTCCTGCGGAAGTTGCCGAAATACGTTCCAGCCTCAGCTCGATTGGGCAGGGGCAGGCGATAATCCAGGCTTATAACAAAAATGAGATCCTGATACGTTTCCAGGCTCAGGATGAAGAGGTCAGAAGAGAGGTGCTGGAGAAGCTCAAAAATGACTTCGGCGACCTTAAGATCCTCAAGATAGACAAAGTAGGGCCTGTTGTGGGCAAAGAACTCAGGGCTCAGGCAATTATTGCACTTTCGCTTGCCCTGGCCGGCATTCTTACTTACATGGCTTTCCGTTTTAAATTTCGCTTCGGGATAGCTGCTGTCGTTGCACTTCTGCATGACACGCTGATAATGCTGGGAATGTTCAGCTTCACCGGCAAGGAAGTGTCAGTCTCCTTCATTGCTGCCATACTCACGGTGGTGGGATATTCTCTCAACGATTCCATCGTTGTGCTCGACCGCGTAAGGGAGAACTGGGCTTCGGCAAAGACTAAAGGGATCCTTGAACTTGTGGACCTGTCAATAAACCAGACTCTGGCAAGGACTATAAACACATCTCTGACCACACTGCTGCCTGTACTGGCAATGTATTTATTCGGCGGAGAGGTGATCAGCAATTTTGCGTTTGCCTTCCTTGTCGGGATAGTCGTAGGGACCTATAGTTCGATATACATTGCGAGCTCTATCGTCGCCGAATGGTATCTGCGCTCTCCAAAATTTTAATATCATTTTTTGTTCTAAGGGGGGGGCTTACGCCCCTCTTTTTTTTGTCTTTTTATCATCATTTTGTTGTATCATAGATAATCAAACAGAAAGCATTCTGATCGCTTGCCTATGAGGAGGGGTTTTATGAAGAGCTATATACTAGCGATAACGGTTACCATGTTCCTGTCCGCACTTTTTGCTTTCCAGAACATTGGTGACGTCACAGTCAGGTTTCTTGTCTTTGAATGGGTCCTCCCGCAGGGGGTCTGGGAGGTCCTTATCTTCTGTGCCGGCGCTGCGATAATGTGGATATTCTCAATATTCTCCATGTTTGAGGTTAGAGGCAAATACAAGAAAGAGCTTAAAGCGAAAGATGAAAGGATAGCAGCCGTCGAAAAAGAAAAAAAGACTATACTTGAATCTGTGGCAGCAGCGAGAAGCCCTCTGCCCATAAGCGAGGATGCCGGCCTTACACATAATGCCGAGGAAAACACTTCGGGCGGAACGGTCGAGTAGTTTGGTAGTATTCTGTTCGAAAGATGAACTGAACATTTACAGACCGGGTCGGACAGCGGCAGACATAGCTGCGCGCCTTGACTGCTCTCTTTTCCAGGCTGCACTGCTGGAGATGAGGGGAGTGACTTCGGAGACAAGTGATTCTGTGATAAAAAGCTGGATATCTCCGGACATGGAGAGCATGCTGGACTCACTGGATCTAGGTGAGACCAATTCGCTCGCTGTTGGTGTGTTCCGCTCTTTGAACGAAAGATCTGACGTTGTCGTATACGGAGACTATGATGTCGACGGGATCTCAGCTACTGCTTTGGCTGTTGAAATGGCTCTGCACAGGAAGGCAAGCGTAAGGTATTTCATCCCGCACCGGTTCAATCAGGGGTACGGCCTTCACTCGGATGTAGCAACAACAATAGCGAAGAGAAAGTGTGACCTTGTGATCGTCGTTGACTGCGGGACCCAGGATGCCGAATCCGTCAGACTGATAAGAGACAGCGGCATTCCGGTAGTGATCCTCGACCACCATCTGGCTGAGGGAGAACTTGCCGTTTCGGACACAATGGTAAATCCCCAGATCGGCGGCGATATCACGGCCAAAAGGCTTTGTGCGGCCGGGGTCATTTGGTGCTGGGCATGGCAAAATGAACTTCTTCCCCGGGAAAGGCTGCGAAAACTACTTGACCTGGTCGCGCTGGCAACAATTGCCGATTGTGTATCGCTTGCTTCGCCCCTGAACAGAGTCCTTGTCCAGGGAGGCATGGATGTACTCAGGAGAGCTCCGAGACCAGGCCTTGCAATTCTTATGGAAAAGCTTGGCATTATTCCTTCCGCACTTGATCCGGAAGATCTTGCGATGAAGATCATACCATGCCTTAACGCGGCGGGCAGGCTCTACTTTGCAGATCTTGCAGTGAAAATACTGTTTAATGCCGAGGATCTTTCCGATAAGGTCGACAAGATAATAGAACTTAACAAAAAAAGAAGAGAACTCTCCTCAAAGATCCTCGAGCAGGTCGACGGGGAACAGGCAGAACCTTACCAGTATGTACTGACTGACAAAGACTGGTCCGTAGGTGTACTCAGCAGCGTGGCGAGCAGGATATGCAGCGAGAGGAACGCTCCTGTCGCTCTCGTGGCTGCTGTCGGCGACATAATGAGGGGTACCCTCAGGATGCCTGCCGGAGGTGATGCTGTCGGTATACTTAAGACACTTGCTCCCATGCTGAACACGTGGGGAGGTCACCGTCTCGCCGCAGGCTTCAGCGTGAAGACCGACAAATGGCAGGAAGTCAGGGATGAGATGGAAAGGATGCTCTCGAAGGTCAAGGTGTCAAGCGACAAGGAAGATCTTCTGTACTGGATCCCATCGGAACTTGACCTCAAGGCATGGTACGAAGCTGAAAAGCTTGGACCTTTCGGAATGGATAATCCATGTCCGAAGCTATATTCCCCGTACAGCGGCAGCGTAAAGATCATCCCGCTTGGCAAAAATGGAAAACATGTAAAGATCGATCTGGGCGAGTCAACGCTCCTCGGCTTTGGTGCGGCGGATATCGTAAAGGACAGGGAAGGCCTGATGGGGTGGGTATACAGACCGCGTGTGGATACATGGCGTAATGTGACATCCCTCCAGCTTGTGCTTGAAAAGATGGTTACAGCATAACTGCTGTTGAATGGCACGGTGGTACTTAAATGAGCGAAGAGAACAAACCGGGAATAATAAATGTGCGTTCTGCCCATATGTCGGGAATAAGCAGAAAAGAAGAGGGCGGACTGAGCGAAAAAAACTGCAGATCTCTTATGGAAGGGTACTGGGGACGCATACCCGAGTCTCAGCGTGTCTCAACGCTCAGGCTGACATGGCAGGACCTCTGGACTAAAATTTCAAGATACCTTTCCAGGGAAGATGTGATCGCCATAGGTGAGGCCTTTGTATTCGCTGCGGAGTCACATGGGGGTCAGATGAGGTACAGTGGTGATCCCTATGTCGTACACACCGTATCTGTTGCAGCGATACTGGCAGGGATGGAGATCGACCGTGAGACGATAATCGCTTCGCTGCTGCACGATGTCCTTGAAGATACACAGGTGACTACTGAAGAGCTTCGTGATAAATTCGGACAGGGCGTTGTCACCCTTGTAGACGGGGTAACCAAACTTGGCAAACTTCCTTTTAAGACATTTGAAGACTATCAGGCCGAAAACCTGAGAAAAATGTTTGTGGTCATGGCGAAGGACATCAGGGTCGTCCTTATCAAGCTGGCCGACCGTCTTCATAATATGAGGACCATCTCCTCCCATAAAAGGGAGAAACAGATCACGATCGCCAGGGAGACCCTTGAGATATATGCTCCCCTTGCGCACCGTCTTGGTATATACCAGGTAAAGAGGGAACTAGAGGATCTCTCTTTTCGTATCCTTGATCCCGAGATGTACTATGACATAAAACGCAGGGTGAGAAAAAAACTTCCAGAGCGTGAAATGATAATTAAAGAAGCTATGGATATCCTCTCCCAGAAAATTGAAGAAGATGGTCTTGAGGCCTCCATAAAGGGGCGGCCCAAACACTTTTACAGCATATATGAAAAAATGAGGAGAAAAAACCTTTCGCTTGACCAGCTTTACGATCTTCTGGCTCTAAGGGTCATAGTAAAAAACGTAGCTGACTGCTACCAGGTCCTTGGGATAGTACATACCATATGGAAACCTATTCCGGGCCAGTTTGATGATTATATAGCCAACCCAAAGAGCAACCTTTACCAATCCCTTCATACGACTGTGGTCGGTCCTGCCGGTGAGCCTCTGGAAGTGCAAATAAGGACATGGGAGATGCATTCTCTTGCCGAGTATGGGATAGCCGCCCACTGGAACTACAAAGAGGGCGGCCGGAGAGTGGACCATCTTGACGAAGGGCTCACATGGATAAGAAAAGCCCTTGAGGTAGTGCCTGAAGGTCAGGAAGAAGAGGGGGTAAGCTCCCAGTTTCTGGACAACCTGAAAACAGACGTCCTCTCAACAGAAGTATTTGTCTTTACTCCCAAAGGAAATGTGATATCAGTACCAAACGGATCCACTCCTATAGATTTTGCTTATGCCATCCACACTGAGATAGGGCATAAATGCGTTGGGGCTATGGTAAACGGGAGGATCGCCCCGATGGATCATGTGCTGCAAAACGGCGACATCGTACGAATACTGACTTCGCCTCAGGGCAAACCATCGCGCGATTGGCTCAAGATAGCAAAATCGACAAGGACCAGGAGCAAGATAAAGAGCTGGTTTCGCCAGCAGGACAGGCAGGAAAGAGAAGAAAAGGTAAGGAGGGGCAGGGACCTCCTTGAAAAAGAGGCTCTGAGAAGGAACCCCGGAGCGGAAAATCCGCTTGAATCGCTCTCTCCCCACCTAAGTCAGGTAGCCAGAGAGATGGGCTATCTCAACACTGAAGAACTCATTGTTTCTGTGGGGACAGGAAGCCATACAGCCGCCAGCATACTTGGCAGGATATCATCCGACACAAAACAGGCTCCGGAACCTATCCCGGCCCAGGCACCTGCTCAAAGGAGCGAAGCCGACTCTGAGATAGTTGTCGAGGGTGCCTCGGGCGTTCTTGTCTCGCTTGCCCAGTGCTGCCGTCCGGTTCCGGGCGACCAGATCATCGGATGTGTGACACAGAGCAGGGGTATAACGGTACATCGCAAAGATTGTGCTAACATAGACAAGGCCGACCCCAACAAGCTGATAGTTGTATCGTGGGGCAGACTAAAGGACCACCGATACACAGCGAGGATAAAGGTTGAGGGCATTGACAAGCCTACTCTCTTCGGAGAGATAGTTCAGGCCATAACGGCGATGGACGGAGTGCTTGTGGGTATAAGGGCAAACGTTGTGAACAATTCAAGAACAAGGGTAGCTGCCGATGTCCAGATAAAGGACCTGGAGCATCTTTACAGAATAATAGCGAGGCTCAATACCATATCGGGAGTAATAGAGATAACCAGGGGGTGATCATGTTTGAAGGCACTGCTGCAGCGCGTCGACAGGGCAAGCGTGACTGTCGGCGGCAATGTGACAGGGAGCATAGGGAAAGGTCTGTGCGTCTTTTTGGGTGTTGCCGAGGGTGATACCCAAAAGGACATCGCATGGCTTGCAGATAAAGTTGTTAATCTGAGGATATTCGATGACGAGTCAGGTAAAATGAACAGGTCAGTCATTGACGAAAAGGGAGAGATACTTATAGTATCCCAGTTTACGCTGTGCGGAGACTGCAAAAGAGGCAGGCGGCCGTCTTGGACTAATGCCGCTGAACCGACTGAAGCCAACAGGATGTATGAAAAATTCGTCGGAGAGATAGAGTCAAGGGGAGTAGTTGCAGCCACAGGAGTTTTCCAGGCTCTGATGAAGGTTGAGATATGCAATGACGGTCCCGTTACTCTGATGATAGACAGCAGGGAGTGAATGAAGCATGAAGATCAAAAGGTTTGCCCTGGGGGCTCTTTGGACAAACTGTTATGTCATCAGCGACGCAGGGGGCGAGGGTATAGTTGTCGATCCCGGAGGTCCTGCGGCTGAGGTCGAGAAGTATATCAGAGATAACGACATCAGGCTCCACTGGATAATTCTGACCCACGGACACGGCGACCATATAGGAGGCGTATCTGAACTCAGGAACCTCTCTGAAAACGGGATAGCGATACATACGGAAGATGCAGACTGTCTTGTCGACGCAAACAGGAACCTCTCTGCCTTCATGGGTGCCTCTGTAGAACTGACTTCAGCAGATAAAAAGCTGAGTGAAGGTGATATCCTGAAAGTCGGCAACATGAATGTCAGAGTCATCCATACGCCGGGACACACGTTGGGTGGGATCTGTCTCCATGTCACAGAGGGTGAGGAGGAAGTTCTGATATCCGGAGACACTCTATTTGCCCGCTCGATCGGAAGAAGCGATCTGCCCGGCGGAAATGAGGACGTGCTTATCGATTCGCTGAAAAAATTGTCTGATCTGCCGGAGAAGATCAGAGTCTTCCCCGGACATGGGCCAGAGACGACGATAGGCGCTGAAAAACTCTACAACCCATACTGGCCGAGATAGGCCGGAATGAAACTTAAAGATCTGCCTGAAGAGGAGAGACCGAGAGAGAAGCTTCTTGCCCACGGAGCAAATTCTCTTTCTGTGGTTGAACTCCTGGCTGTACTTCTGAGAACAGGAAGAAAGGGAGAAGATGTGCTTGAGTTCTCCGCCTCGATTTTGAATGATTGGGGAGGACTTGAGGGGCTTTGCCGTGCGGGGGCCAGGGAGCTTATGACTGAAAAAGGTCTCAATTCATCAAAAGTGGCAACAGTGGCAGCAGTTATTGAACTGGGCAACAGGATCGCCTCCCTTGGAGGAAAAGAACGGGACCGGTGGGAGACAAGGCTGGAAATGATAGCGAAAGAGGTCCGCTTCTGTGACAGGGAGATGATCTGGGCGCTCTTTCTGGATGCCGGAGGAAAGGTGCTGGAAGAAGAGAAGATATCCTACGGGGGTCAGAGCGGTGCCTATCTGGATATCCCTGTTTTCTACAGAAAGGCTGTCAGAATAAATGCATACGGCGTCGTACTGCTCCATAACCATCCTGACGGAAGCTGTTCTGCGAGCAGAGAAGACATAAACATAACCGATCATCTTAGAAAGGGTCTTGATTTTCTCGGTGTGGAGCTTTTGGGACATTACATTGCAGCGCGGGGGCGGCTTACCCAAGTTCCATGATGCGGTCCGCGCTTTTAAATGAGATAATATACATGGATGTTTTTTTCAGGGAAATTTTTGAAAGCAGGTGGCAGGGTGTTGAAGTTCAGACCGAACTTGTTCAATTATGAAATTGGTATAGACATTGGTACAGTAAACACGGTCATTTTCATGAAGTCCAAAGGTGTGGTCGTCAATGAGCCTTCAGTCGTTGCTGTGAGGAACCTCGACAGAAAGGGCCAAAAAGAGATAATAGCCTTTGGTACGGATGCAAAAAAGATGATCGGGCGTACCCCGATAGGCATCAAAACCATCAGACCCCTTGCCAACGGAGTCATCGCCGACTTTGAGATGACAGAGCACATGATCAGGCATTACATGAAAAACCTGACAGGAACTGGGAAACTCTTTTCATACCCCAAAGTTGCGGTATGCGTTCCCGCATGTGTGACCGAGGTGGAAAAGAGGGCTGTCGTTGAAGTGACACTTGCTGCAGGAGCAAAGGAAGCGATAGTTGTAGAAGAGCCCCTTGCTGCTGCAGTGGGCATAGGGATAGCCATAAACGAACCCCAGGGCAACGTCGTTGTCAACATGGGCGGCGGGACCTGCGAGGTAGCGGTTATATCCCTGGGCGGAATAGTCGTCAACCACGCAGTTAGGGTGGCCGGAAACTCGCTCGATGAGGCAATAATATCTATGATGCGCCAGAATTACACCCTTGCCATAGGCGAGAGTACTGCTGAGGAGATAAAGATGGCGATCGGCTCAGCACTCCCTATGGAACAGGAACTGACGATGAACGTCAAAGGGCGGGACCTGGTAGATGGTCTTCCTAAGGTGGTCACATTAAGCTCTGTTGAGGTAAGAGAGGCACTGGAACCTGTCGTTGCTCAAATTGAAGACACGATCCGCTCCGCTGTGGAGCAGACGCCTCCGGAGCTTGTAAGGGATATAGTGGACCAGGGGATAGTTCTTTCAGGGGGCACCGCTCTCCTGAGAGGACTGAGCCTCCGTTTCTCAGATGCGCTCAACGTACCCGTCCACGTCGCTGAGCAGCCCCTTTTCTCTGTGGCGCTTGGATTGGGGAAGATACTGGAGACACCCACGGAGAAGACCAAGGTTTCAATAACGATAGACAGACAGGGCAGCTGAGCAAAATTGCACTGTCTTTTCAAGCAGTTTTGGAGGTGCTGTCAGAATGAATATTCTGGACAGGGAGCTTAAGCCATGGCTGCACGGTGCAGTATCTGTGCTGCTTGGTTTTTGTGTGCTTTGGGCAATGATAACTTTTCCTGAACTGCATTTCACTCTCGTGGACGGAGTAAACAACGCACTTTACCATCCTGAAAAACCCGCGATGGAGCTTAGGAATATAGTTAAATACAGCAGTAACTGGGTACTTGAGAGGTCAAGCCTCCAGGAGAAGGTGACCAGGCTTGAACTGGCCAACAGGGTCATGTCGGAAGAACTCCAAAAGGCCGGAATAAAAGTTTCCCCTCTTAAAGAGGGCAAAATCACCGCAAAGATCACGCTCCGTTATCCTGATGACTGGTGGCAGGGTTTCAGGATAGATAAGGGCAGCAGGGACGGCATCAAAGAGGGCGCGGCGGCAACGTCGGAGGGTTTTCTGATCGGCCGTGTCACAAGGGTAGCCCCGAACTACTCATGGGTGCACATGATAACATCTTCTTCATTCCTTATAGCGGCAGCAGTTGACGAGACCCGCGATCTCGGGGTAATAAACGGCGATGACAAGGGGAATCTCACTCTTCTATATGTCCCGGAGGAGAGGGGACTTAAAGTGGGGATGGGAGTCTCGACATCCCTGATGGGCAAGCATGTTCCTCCCGGTATCCCCATAGGAAGGATAATAGGTGCAAAGGAGAGCAAAGACGGTTTCAGGCCGGTGATGATACAGGCAGGCGCTCATCTTACCCAACTTTACAGCGTTGAAGTCTACACGGGCGAGGAGAAGAAAGAATGACCTGGCTGATTGTGATTTGGTTTTTACAGGATTTTGTCCAGGTCTTTCTGATGGGGTTTTTTATCGTTCCCAATATTTTTCTTATGATGCTGCTGTTGATGTCTCTTTTGCCGGCGACGAGGAAAGAGAGGCAGATCATCATTATCTGGGCGGCTTTTGCGGGAGGCCTGATATGGGATTTCAGGTGGACCAACCTTCCCGGACTCACAGCTGCCCTCAATGCAGGCCTTGTGGCTGCCTCATGCTGGGTATGGCAAAAAATTCCCGCACAGGGGAGGACATCGGTCTTTTTTGCAATTATCCTACTGGCCTCTGTACTTTTCTCGGGATCCGTCCATTTTGCATTGTGGACAGTGTCGAGCCAGGTGGCTCTAAGACAGTTTTTTGTACAGCAGCTTCTTGGGGTGCCCCTTGTGATATTATTCGCGCTCATCTATTGGAAGGTATCGGAGAGGAATGTCTGACAGACAGGCCCGTTTCAGCATTGACAGGAGGTTAAGGTTCCTCCAGTTCGTAATTTTGATAACAGTTGCGCTGCTTGTTATGAGCCTTTTTTTCTTCCAGGTGATCAAGGCGAACGAGTACGTCAGGCTTGCATCGCAAAACAGGCTCAGGATAATAAGGATGGCGCCGCCCAGGGGTACGATCACAGACTCAAAAGGCGCACCTCTGGCGGTGAACGTAAGGACTTTCAGCGTTAACGGATATCCTGTCGACCTGCAGAAGGAGGGGAACCTCAAGCTCGTTTCCTCCGTCCTGATGAGAAACGGCATACCGATAGACGAAGAGGAACTTAAAAAGCTGATCGAAAAACAGTATTCCGCGCCCTACAGGGCGATAACCGTGGCGTCCAACCTCACCTTTGCACAGGCCGCGGAACTTATAACAGACAGGAATTTCAGTGAAGCGCTCTTCCTGACTCCCGTATGGAAGAGGACATACCCGGCAGGGAATTTTACCGCGCACGTGGTCGGTTATGTCTCAGAAATAACGAAGGATGAGCTTGAGGCAAAAAAGGAGAGCCTGTACCGAGGCGGCGACATGATAGGCAAGAACGGGATCGAAGCCTGGTATGACGAGGACCTTCAGGGTTTACCGGGTGAGGAGGTAGTCGAAGTCGATGCCAGGGGAAGGAAACTGAGGGACATATCCTACAGCCCCCCGCAAAGAGGAAGCGACACGGTCCTCACTATCGACCTTGCCGCACAGCGTTACGCAGCCGAACTCATAGGTAACTTCCGGGGAGCGGTCGTAGCGATGGATGTCAACGACGGTTCAGTAAAATGCCTTTATTCATCTCCCAGCTACGATCCCAACCCTTTCACGTGGGGCATCTCCAACAAGGAGTGGGCGGCCCTGAACGACCACAAGGAGAGGCCCATGATGAACAGGGCAATATCGGGCGCTTATCCCCCGGCTTCGACGTTTAAGATCGTTACGGCTTCATCCGTACTGGAGAACAAGGTGGCAACTACGAGCACGACGGTCAGGTGCCCGGGATACTTTGAGCTTGGCGACAGACGGTTCAGGTGCTGGCAGAGATCGGGACACGGGACGGAAAATGTGATGAAGGCATTAAGGGATTCATGTGACGTCTACTTTTACCAGACAGCCACATGGCTCGGCATAGACAGGCTGATAAGGACTGCAGCCAAGTACGGTGTAGGAGAGAAGTCCGGAATAGACCTTATCGGAGAAATTTCGGGTACTATTGCGGGGCCTGAATGGAAAAAGGAGAGGGTAAAGGAGAACTGGTACGGAGGGGACACCGTGAACTATTCGATAGGGCAGGGTTACGTTCTTATGACTCCGATCCAGCTGCTCAGAGCCTATGCGGCGATAGCCAACGGAGGCAGGCTTCCCAAGCCAAGGATAAATTCGAAGGCTGTTCCTGAATATAGGAAACTTGAAGTGTCACCTGAAATAATAAAGATAATGCAGGAAGGTCTTCTTGAGGTCACGAGCACCGGTACGGGAAGGCGGGCAAGTTCATTTGGGATCCAGATCGCCGGCAAGACGGGAACGGCGCAGAATGCCCACGGTGAAGACCATGCCTGGTTTGCCGGGTATGCCCCTGCTAATGCCCCCCGTTATGCTGTAGTGGTCATTGCTGAAGCAGGCAAGGGCGGAGGAGCGGTCGCGGGTCCGATAGTAGGGAAGATGCTCAATTTTCTTATAAATGGAAATAAATATGTTGAACCGGTCCCGGTCAAGCCTAAAACGGAATAGGGGTGCATTGGGAAATGATGATCCATCTAAAGGGTATACAGACGGGGATATTGCGATGCGTAGTCCCCGAAGAGCTCAGCGAAAAAAAGATACTTGAAGAATTTGAGGAGCTCACAGTAAACGCAAAAAAATTGCTTGACGGAAGCAGTGTTGTGATGGACCTTCAGGGCAGAAATTTCGGTGCCGCGCTGGTCGCCAAGATATGGAAATACTTCATTGAGCCGACGGGATGTACGGTCATCAGCTGGGCTGTAACAGATCCTGAGACATCATCGGCCCTTTCGCGGCTGGGCCTTACAGTCGGGGAGACGAATAAAAGGCCGCGCCAGGAAAGATCTGCAGGCCGCAAGGTACCTGGGGCACTGTTATATACATCGACGCTCCGCGGAGGGCAGAAGATAGTCCACGAGGGAGATGTGATCATCACAGGTCATGTGAACGTCGGGTCAGAGGTATCAGCCGAAGGGCACATCATTGTTCTGGGAAAACTTCAGGGGCTGGCTCATGCCGGTTATAGGGGAGATGAGGCTGCCTCGGTCTCAGCGAGATCGTTCGAATCCGGGCAGGTAAGGATAGGACGCAAGGTGGGACTTATAGACAAGAGTTCGGACATATGGGGAAAATCAGTTGTGATAACCGTAAACAGGGACGAAGTGCTGCTCACTGAGTGGCCTGCGATATAGGGGGATGAAATAATGGACTGCAGGATAATAGTCATAACATCAGGCAAAGGCGGCGTCGGAAAGACGACGACGACCGCAAACCTCGCCGTTGCTCTTGCAAACGAGGGATACAGGGTAGTAGCTATAGACGGGGATGTTGGACTCAGAAACCTCGATGTGATAATGGGCCTTGAAAACAGGATAGTATATACCCTTGTGGATGTCATAGAGGGGACCTGCAGGCTCAATCAGGCCATGATAAGGGACAAGAGGACGGAAAATCTCTACATGATCCCGACAGCGCAGTCCAGAACAAAGGATGCGGTATCATCGGAGCAGATGCTGGAAATATGCGGACAGCTCAGAAACGAGTTTGATTTCGTCCTCATCGACAGTCCGGCAGGCATAGAGGCAGGGTTCAGGAACGCTGCTGCAGGTGCCGACGAAGCACTGGTGGTAACTACTCCCGAAGTCTCGGCGGTCAGGGATGCAGACCGGATCATAGGACTCCTGGAGTCTATGGAGAAGGCCCCGATAAGCCTGATCATAAACAGGATAAAACCTGAGATGGTAAAGCGGGGGGAGATGCTGGCCATCCAGGATGTACTTGACATACTCGCGGTAGACCTCATAGGCGCCGTACCTGATGACGAAAGCGTGGTCACTTCCTCCAACAAGGGAGAACCCCTGACATTTTCGAACGGTTCTCTGGCAACTAAGGCTTTTTTAAACATAGCAAAGAGGATCTGCGGCAATGAAGTTCCCTTTATGGACCTTTCAGGCAATCAGAAGGGATTTTTCTCTTCCCTCAGAAGAATTTTCGGCAACTAGGAGGCAAATGCGATGTTTAAATTCCTAACACGTCTCTTCCCGGGAGAAAAAAGCGGCGATGTTGCGAAGGAGAGACTCCAGCTTGTCCTGATACACGACCGCAACGACATTGCACCCGAGAAACTGGAGGCTCTTAAGGTGGACATGGTACGTCTCCTGAAAAAATACCTGGAGATCGACGAAACGGGTATAAAAATGAATCTTGAAAGGCGGAGCAGGTCAGTCGCACTGGTAGCTGACATACCGCTTAAGAGCTCTCAAAAGCAAGTAAGGGGAAGGAAGAAGAATGGCTGAAAAGAGCGGCAGCAGCTGGAGAGATATCAGGTCCAACATTGACCTGATAATGCTTATCGCAGCCACAGCCCTCTTTTTTCTGGGTATAGCCGCGATATACAGTGCCAGCCCGAACAAGGCCGTCACTTTCTCCTCTTATGCCGTACGTCAGCTGATGTGGGGGTCCATAAGCGCTGTCGTATATATCCTGATATTGAGGATCGGTTACCGGAAGTTTCTTGATCTTGCAGGACCGCTCTTCCTGCTTATGATATTCCTTCTTGTTGTTCTGCTTGCGGTGGGCTATACCACTAAAGGAGCCCAAAGCTGGTTCAACTTAGGCGTCATGCGTTTTCAGCCGTCCGAGACAGGAAAGGTGATACTTGCACTCGTGCTGGCACAGGTATGCTCGAAGATGCCGCCGACCGACATCAAGGGCATATCTGCTGCCATGGGACTCGCCGGGATGATGATAATACTGATACTTCTCCAGCCCGACCTTGGAAGCTCTCTGGTCTATTCGGTAATGCTCTTTGCGGTACTGACAGCGGCAGGTGCGCCGGTCAAATTTCTTTCCGGCATAGTAGTCTCAATGCTGGCTATGCTTCCCGCGGCCTGGGTGTTCCTCAAGCCTTACCAAAAGATGAGGCTTATGGTCTTTCTGGATCCTACCATTGACCCTCAGGGAGCAGGGTATAATGTTATCCAGTCAAGGATCGCGGTCGGATCTGGGGGGCTCTTTGGAAAAGGATTCCTTCACGGAACACAGGGCAAGCTCCATTTTTTGCCGGAACCGCACACGGATTTTATATTCAGTGTTTTTTCGGAAGAATTCGGCTTCATAGGGTGTTCGGTGGTGCTGCTTCTTTTTACCGTGCTGCTTTTGAGGATGCTCAACGCAGCATACTATACCCGTGATACGAGAGGAAAGCTGCTTGCTGCGGGAATAGTGGCGTGGATTTGGTTTCAGATAACAGAAAGCATCGGCATGAGCATGGGACTGCTGCCCATCACGGGGCTGCCTCTCCCCCTTTTCAGCTATGGAGGAAGTTCGCTGCTCGCAGTTGCGATCGCGCTGGCACTTGTACAAAGCGTTGTTATAGTATCGAGAGAGGGCAGATTTTAGTTTGAAATTACGCGGCCCGGACATTATACTGCCCGGAACCAGTAAAATTTAGAGAGCGGGAATATCCCTGATGAGAGGTTTTCCCGCATCAGGAGGATCTTCAGCATGCTGTCAGAAAATGGAACCGACCCTCGCAGAGCGATCCTTGCATCGGTCAAAAGACCGTCAAGGTACACGGGCGGAGAGTGGGGAAGCGGCCCGGTAAAAAGCTCGGATCAGGATCTGGTCAGAGTCTGCTATGCCTTTCCGGATGTATATGAGGTCGGGATGAGCTATCTGGGGTACCAGATACTCTACGGACTTACCAGGTCCCTTCCGTTTGCCGATGCGGAAAGGGTATATGCTCCGTGGCCCGATATGGAGGACTCGCTGAGATCATCCGGGACAAAGCTCTGGGCGCTTGAGAGCAGGAGGCCGGTGTCGGATTTCGATGTTCTGGGCTTCACGCTTCAGTATGAGCTGTCCTACACAAACATCCTGACAATTCTCGACCTTGCAGGTATTCCTTTCCGTTCCGAAAACAGGAGCGGCAAGGATCCGATAGTGATAGCCGGAGGACCGGGTGCACTGGCCCCCGAACCGATGGCGCCGTTCATCGATGCATTCTGCGTAGGAGACGGAGAAGTGCTTGTTCCCGATGTGCTGAGGGCGATCCATGGGATGAAGGACAAAAGCCGCGAGGAGAAAATATGGGCGTTATCAAGGATCGAAGGTGTCTACGTTCCAATGGTAAGGCAGAATAAGCCAATTATGAGAAGGATAGTCGAAGACCTTGACTCCGCCTTCTATAATACAGATATGATAGTGCCCAACACCGGGATAGTCCACGACAGGATAGCTGTACAGGTATTCAAGGGCTGTACCAGGGGATGCCGCTTCTGCCAGGCAGGGATGATAGACAGGCCTGTAAGGGAACGCAGCGCGGCATCAGTTGCGGATCAGGTCGAAAAACTGCTAAAAAACACCGGATGGGAAGAGGTCGGACTGCTCTCTCTGGCAACCTGCGACTGGAGCGAAATGGGAGAAATACTTAAAAAATTTGGTCCTATGCTGAAAAACAACCAGATAAAGCTAAGTCTTCCGAGCCTCAGGGTAGATGCGTTCTCCGTCAATATGGCGGCTGAACTGGAACCTATACGCAAGGGCGGACTCACTTTCGCGCCCGAGGCCGGCACTCAGCGTCTCAGAAATGTGATAAACAAGGGAGTAACTGACGATGACATCGAATTGGCACTGGAGGCAACTTTCTCTCATGGCTGGGACAGGGTCAAGCTCTACTTTATGATGGGACTTCCGACGGAGCGGGAAGATGACCTCGCCGGAATACACGAGATCTGCAACAGGGCAGTCTCCATAGCGAAAAAACATAAGAGAAGGGGAGATGTCAGCGTCTCCCTTGCGGGTTTTGTTCCAAAGGCACACACTCCCTTTCAGTGGGAAGCCCAGCTTGACCGCCAGACCCTCAAAGAAAGGGGCAGGTGGGTCAAGAACAACATCAGGAACCGCAAGGTCTCCATATCTTACCACGAGCCCGAACAGACCTACATAGAGGGCGTCTTTGCCAGGGGGGACTCAAGACTGGCGGATGCCGTGGAAGAAGCCTGGAAAAGGGGAGAGCGCTTCGACGGATGGTCCGAGTATTTTAATTTTGAAAGATGGATGGGGGTCTTCAATGATCTCGGGATAGATCCGGACTCATACGCATGCAGGGAAAGAGGCATCGATGAGATCCTTCCATGGGATCATATCGATCCCGGTGTTTCAAGGTCCTTCCTTCTGGAAGAGAGACATAGGTCCCTTGCAGGGGATGTGACACGGGACTGCCGGGAAAGCTGCAATGCATGCGGCTGGCAGGGGAGGACATCTGTGAAGGGTTGCCCAAATGGCTAGGATAAGGATAATATTCGAAAAAAAAGGATGGATCACTTTTCTGAACCATCAGGACCTGCCGGTCCTCTTTTCAAGAGCAGCAAGGAGAGCAGGGCTCTTGCAGGAATTTACGGAAGGCTTTTCTCCGCATCCCAGGATCAGCCTTGGCCCTGCACTGGCTGCCGGAGTAGAAGGATCGGATGAGCCGGCTGATTTCTGGTTCAGCTTCTGGGATGAGGGCTATGTTGAAAGATGGAACGAAAAGTTGCCCGAAGGGATCCGCATAGTTGACCATGCCGAAGTTGAAGGACCTTCTCTGTCAAAACTGGCCTCAGCGGCCACATACAGGATCAGAGGTGCAGGCTTCGAACTTGAAAGCCGTGCCCTCAGCGTGCTTCGGAGCGAGGCTGAGAGGACCGGTATACTGTACGGGGATGCCCAGGACAAAGATTCCGTGATCCTCACTGTAGGGGATCTTGAACACTGCGGCGCCGGCAATCTTGTAAGGAGCCTCAGGGATGAGGGTATATGCGAAGGATGGAAAGATCTCTACATTGTCCGCGAATGCGTAGGCACATGGGATGTCGCTTCAGGCACAGTAAGGCCTCTCATTCGATGCCGGGAGGTATGAACGATGACATCAGCCGAACCTGCAAAAAAAATAGTTGCGAATCTTATCGACCCTGAAGAGATCAGGATAGCGATCCTTGACGAGAGGGGAAAGCTTTACGATTTTTTCGTCGAAAGGATGCTTGAACATCAGCGGACCGGCGAGATATACAAGGCCAGGGTGGACAGCGTACTTCCGGGCATGCACTCAGCATTTCTGAACCTTGGAGACGGAAGGAACGGTTTTCTATATCTTGACGACGTCCACGGTACTGAGGTCAAGCCCGGCATTGAAATGCTTGTGCAGGTCGTAAAAAATGCCAGGAAGGGCAAAGGAGCTCGGGTATCTCCGAGGATCTCGCTTGCAGGCAGGTACATGGTCCTCATCCCCGGAGGACATGAGACCGGTGTATCCAAAAGGATAGAGGATAACGACCAGAGGGCGCGCCTAAGGTCGATATCAAAGGAGATACGTCCTGAAGGCTTTGGGATAATAATAAGGACGGTTGCCGAAGGATGCGACATCGAAAGCCTCGAAAACGATGTGCGAAATCTGCTCTCACAGTGGGAGACGATAAAGCACAATGCAGGACAGAACGCTGCCCCATGCCTCATACACAGGGACCTTGGCCTGCTTGAGCGGGTACTGAGGGATGAGCTTACGGAAGAGATAGACGAAATAGTTGTCGATACTGAAGAAGACAAGGTAAATATCAGGTCTTTCACGGATCGATTCTTTCCCGGCAAAAACGTAGAGGTGAATCTCTATAGGGGCAAGATGCCGATATTTGACGTCTACAACATTGAAAACCAACTTTTGGAGCTCCAGGACAGAAAGGTCTGGCTCTCTTCCGGAGCATATCTTGTCATAGACCAGACTGAGGCTCTTACCGTAATTGACGTCAACACCGGCAAATTCGTAGGGTCGAAAAACCTCAATGACACAATATTCCAGACCAACATGGAAGCGGCGGATGAGATCGCCAGACAGCTGAGGCTACGAGCTATAGGCGGGATCATAGTCGTTGATTTCATCGATATGGATTCAAAGGAGGAGAACCAGGAGCTTATACGCCAGCTTCAGGAGCTTTTCAAAAACGACAGGTGCAAGGCAAGGGTATATGGAGTTACAGGCCTGGGACTGGTAGAGATAACCAGGAAGAGGGCAAGGACCGATATCAGAGCGGCTCTGAGCCACGGGTGCCCCTTCTGCGGAGGCCTTGGCTGGGTGCCTCGCGAAGAGAGCATAGCTCTTCAGATAAAGAGGTTTATAAGAAAAATTACGATGTCTTCAAGGTCCGAGGCGCTCCTGATCGAAGCATATTCATCCATTGCCGAATATATCGCGGAGACATTCCTGGCATCCTGGGAAGAGGAATTCGATAAAAAATTATTTATCAGGGGCTGTCCCGAGTTCTCGTGGGGAAAGTTCCGGCTTGACGCGCAGGGCAGCCTGACGCAGATCGAACACAGAATAAACGCTCTTCAGAAGAGAGAGGGCTGGACAATTGTACATAAGTCGTCTTCAGCTTAAGGGCTTCAAAAGTTTTGGGGGATCCCACGACCTTATACTCTCATCGGGATTCACCGCAATAGTAGGGCCTAACGGAAGCGGAAAGAGCAACATACTTGACGCGCTGAGATGGTCTTTGGGAGACAGCCACGCTGGCAGACTGCGCATATCAAGACAGAGCGACCTCCTCTTCCAGGGCTCTATAAGCCTTCCTGCCGCAAAAGAGGCGGAGGTGCTCCTGCAGCTTAGGGAGGACGCAAGGTCCTGTTCGGTAAAACGGAGGGTCACAGCGCCTGACGGCAACACAATACTCTTTGTAGACAATGCGAGGAAGACACTCCTTGAACTGGATGAGACAAAAAGGGACTGGAAGCTCGAAGGAGACAGATTCGCCTTTATTGGCCAGGGAGAGGTTGCGGAGGTCATACAGCAGAGGCCCCTGGCAAGGAGGATGCGCCTTGAATCGCTCTTCGGGATCGATGTTTACAGGAAGAGGCGTATGGACGCATCCGACAGGCTCGTCACAGTCAGGGAGGAGTACGATCAGCTCAGGAATGTCATGGCAGAGCTCCAGTCCCGTCGTGAGGAGATCGCGCCGGAGGTCAGAAGGGCTTCAGAACTGAGAGAGATCCTGGATAAGATCGAAGAGGAGAGAAAACTTCTATACTGGCTCAGGAGGCGCAGGTCAGAGGTCCTGATAGGAGAGACCGAAGAGAGCCTAGAGAGCGTAAAAAAGGAACAGGCGGTCGTTCTGGGATGGTCATCAATGTGGGAAAAAGCTCTGGAAGAAATTGAAAAGAGCATTGCTATGCTGTCAAGGGAAAGACAGCAGCAGACCTGGGAACTCGAACAGAGCAAGAGGAACTTCGATTCGCTCATAAAAGCCGGATATGCTTCCGCTTCAAACCTTAAAGCCTCTAAAGAGAGGCTTGACCAGGCTTCCGAGGAACGAAGGAAAGCAAAAGAACACGCGGAGGCTCTTATAGAGGAGCAGAAAAAGACCCAGGAAGAGAATAAAAAGGCACGGGAAGAACTCGAAAAAGGGCAGAAGGCCCTTGAAAACGCAGACAGGAAATGGCAGGCATACAACCTCCGCCTGAAGGAAGAAAAAGAGCAGCGTGAGGCATGGAACAACGAAAAGGGCCGTCTCGAGGCAGAACTGCAGCAGATCAGGGCAAAGCTCTCATTCTTAGGTAAAGACATTCTTGAAATCAAAAATAAAAAGACAGAGACGTCAGATCCCGGCAAAAATATAGATTCCGAGATAAAGAAACTGGAAAAAGAGAGGGACCGGCTCCTGAAGGAACAGGAAGAGACAGCCTCGGTCCACGGAGGCCTTTATGCAAAGGTGCAGACTCTGGCGGCAGAGCTTCAGCGCGCAAGGAGAGAAGCCTCAAACGCCCGCTCAAAGCTGAACGAGGTCACCGAAGCAATGCAGGCGGATCTGTACCCGCGTCCCGTCCAGTATCTTCTTTCGGCCGCCAGGCTGAACAGGCTTGACGCATCGCCTCACGCGGTAGTCGATGTATTCACCTGTGATCCAAAGTATTCAACGGCACTCGAAGCCTATCTCGGCGGACGACAGTTCCAGCTTCTGGTCGAAGACCTTGAGGAAGCGGGACGCTGTATCGATAAATTAAAGGTCAACGCCATTGGCAGGGCTACATTTCTCCCGCTCGAAAGGTGCCGTCCCAGGTACCCGGACAAGCAGTTCAGGCTTCCTAAAGAGGGGATAACAGGCTGGGCAATGGACCTGGTAAAAGTAGACGATCATTGGCTGCCCGGAATTGAACAGATAATGGGCGATCTGCTGATCGTTGAGAACTACGCAGTAGGACAGGACCTTGTGAGGGCAGGTTTCAAAGGACCGGTGGCAACGCTTGAGGGAGATGTTTTTCAGCCTGGAGGCACAGTTTCCGGCGGAAGGTCACAAAAATCAGGCAAAACTATCGAGATGAAGGCCCAGATAGTTAAACTTGAGCAGGATGCGGCAAGCTTTACATCGGCTGCGGAAGAGCTTGCTAAGAAGTTCAAGGACGCAGAGGGCGAGGAACTTAGGGTTTCCGAGCAGAAGGAAGACTACACTAGGAAGATAAGGGAATTTGACGGAAGGATAGCCTTGCTTGCCGATGAAAAGGCCTCATTCTCAAAAGAGCAGAAGAGGATAGAGGGAGAGCGCGGAAGGATCCTTGAAGCGATAGCTGAAGCGGGCAAACAGTGGAATTCTGTGCTCGGATCCCTTGCGGAGCTCGAGAAAAAATGGGACAGCCCCTCGAAAATTGAGGACGATCACCTGATCATAGAAGAGCGTGAGAGGCTCCGTGCGGAGGCTGCTGTACTTGCCGAGAGGCTCAGCTCGAAGTTCGCGCTGATGGAAAGGGTCAGCAACGAACTCAGGACCGAGGAAAGGAAGATGCGCAGCCTGGACGAAAAGATGTCAGAGCTTGACCTGAGGTGTGTCCGGGAGAGGGCAAACCTTTCAAGGACCGGCAAGAACTGTCTTGATATTTTTGAGAGACGCAGGGTCCTGACGGCAGAGATAGAAAATCATATCAGCGGTTTTTCAAAACTGGAAACAAAACGTGATCTCATGAGGAAAAGGGCAGAACTGTCCAACATCCGTTCGAGAGAAGCCCTCGAGAGGATATCATCCTTTGAGCTAAAGAAGAGTGAGACTCAGAGGGAGCTTGATGAACTTATAAACACATGGGAAGACCAGTATCCGTATTCCGGAGGAGAAGCTCTGCCCGACGGCGAGGATATCGAAGACCTCAGAAGGAGCATTCGCGACGGGGACAGGAAGATAAAGGCCTTTGGGGAAGTCGACATGGGAGTACTCTCGGAGGACAGAAATCTCAGGGACAGACTTGCTTTCATGGGTGAGCACCTTGATGATGTCAGAGCCGGTGCTGCTGAACTGGAAAAACTTATCTCCGATGCGGACAGGCAGGCATACAAGGTGTTCTCCGACGCGCTTCAAGAGGTAGACACAAGGTTCTGCTCTCTCTTCCAGAGACTCTTCGGGGGCGGAGAGGCCCACCTGGAGATGATAGAGGGCGAGACGATATGGGATACAGGTGTCGATGTGGTCGCAAGACCTCCCGGAAAGCACCCTCAGAGCATAAACCAGCTCTCCGGAGGGGAACAGTCCCTTGCAGCCATCTCTCTGCTCTTTGCCTCCATGGAAGTAGCCGACTGTCCTCTTGCAGTGCTTGACGAAGTCGATGCTGCGCTTGACGAGGTCAATCTAAGAAGGTTCTCAGAGCTCGCCAAGGAATATGCAAAAAACAGGCAGGTACTTGCGATGACCCACAGGCGCGTAACTATGGAGAGGGCGGATGTCCTCTACGGAGTGACATTGTCAGAACCGGGGCTTTCACAGGTGATCGGCGTAAGGCTTGAGGACTGGGCGTGATGACAGAAGTTAGCGAGGATCTCCTCAGGGGAGTGCTGAAGATAAAGCAGCCCGGTGAAAAGGAGGGCCCCAGGGTCAATCTTGACACCATTCTCCTTGCCCATTACGCAAGGCCCAAAAAACGGGAGAAGATACTGGAGATCGGCTGCGCTCACGGGGCGGTCTCACTGATCCTTGCAAAGAGGGGACACAGCATAGAGGGTGTGGACATACAGCCGCACCTGGTCGAGATGGCAGCAGAAAACGCCGCGGCCAACGGTCTGGAAGCGAGCGCAAGATTCTACACAGGCGACATAAGGCTGCACAGGACGATCTGGGAAGCCCAGAGCTACGACCGCATAGTGGTCAACCCACCCTACTTCGGACCGGAAAGCGGGGACCGAAGCCCCTCGAAGGCCATCGCGACGGCAATGAACGGTTCTGAATGCACGCTTGACGATCTTGTCCGGGCCTGCCGCTATCTTCTGAAAAACAGGGGATACCTTGATATCGTGATATACGCGGGAAGAGCTGCCGAGCTCTTTGCCCTGCTTGACAAAAACAACATAGCCCCAAAAAGGATGAAGGCGGTCCACCCAAAACCCGGAGCGGAGGCCTCCGTGGTCCTCGTGGAAGCGATAAGGGCCTCAAAGCACGGACTCAGAATAGAAGCTCCCCTCTTCGTGCTTGACGATGAGGGGAAAGAGACACCGCAGCTGCAGGAAGCCTACATGATAGGAGGAGACTAAAATGCCACTGACAGTGGTCCCGACGCCGATAGGGAACCTTGAGGACATGACCCTGAGGGGACTCAGGATCCTCCGCGAGGCTGACCTCATAGCATGTGAGGATACAAGGCATACTCTGAAGCTCCTCAACCACTACTCCATAAGTAAGCCCCTCATCTCCTACCATAAGTTCAATGAAAAAGAGAGGCTTGCCCCCCTTTTGAAGAGGATAGAAGACGGGGAGAGGGTAGCGCTTGTTTCTGACGCAGGTACCCCGGGCATATCAGACCCGGGGATGATACTAATAAAAGCCGTTATCGAAAGGGGACTTCCTTTGGATGTCCTTCCGGGGCCAAACGCGCTCCTTCCGGCTATCCTTCTCTCTGGGATGGGGATGGACTCATTCACCTTCGTTGGCTTCCTGGAAGGTAAAAAAGAAGAAAAAAAGTTCAGGCTTGAAGAGCTTAGGCAGAACAGACAGACCCTCGTTTTCTACATTGCTCCTCACAGGCTTTTGAAAGAACTTGAATTGATGGGCGGTGTACTGGGAGACAGGCCTGCCGCGCTTGTCAAGGAGATAAGTAAGGTGCACCAAGAATGCATAAGGGGGACCCTTTTATCATTCTGTGATCTGCTGACGGAGGATAAAATACGCGGGGAATTTGTCTGCGTGGTAGGAGGAGCCGAAGAGATCGCACCCGTAATGGAGGATCCTGCATGGATGGACGAGGTTCTCATGATGTGCAAAGCGGGCGAATCGACAAAAAATGTTGCAAACTTGCTCTCAATAAAGTATTGTATCCCACGAAACAGAATAAAACGGTACATTCTTGAGAACTGTACCGGGGAGGTAGTATAAATGTCCAAAGAGAATTTTTACATCACCACGCCGATCTACTACGTCAACGACGTGCCCCATATCGGGCATGCCTATACGACGATAGCCGCTGATGTCCTCGCCCGCTGGCACAAGTCCGGGGGAGAGAAGACCTGGTTCCTGACAGGGACGGACGAACACGGACAGAAGATCCAGACTGTTGCGCAAAAGAAAGGCATAACCCCGAAGGAACTCTGCGACGAGGTCGTGCAGAATTTTCAGAGGCTCTGGGGTGTCCTGAATATATCGAACGACGATTTTATCCGTACAACAGAGCCAAGGCACGAAAAGGTCGTTCAGGAAATATTCAGGAGACTTATGGCCAATGGGGACATATACAAAGGAGAGTATGAGGGATGGTACTGTGTTCCCTGCGAGACCTACGTGCCCGAGGCGCAGATGGGTGAGAGCAATACATGCCCCGACTGCCACAGGCAGCTGACAAAGATGACAGAGGAGACATATTTCTTCAAACTTTCAAAGTATGCGGAACCGCTCCTCAAATACTATGAAGAGAATCCTGATGCCATTATGCCCAGGTCGAGGTACAACGAGATAATCAGCTTTATTAAGAGCGGACTCCGTGACCAGTCGGTATCCCGTACTACGCTTGACTGGGGCATCCCCCTTCCCGGAGATGAGAAACATGTCATTTATGTCTGGTTCGATGCGCTGATCAACTACCTTTCAGCCCTTAACTTCCCTGAGCAGGGGGGCCTTTGGCAGACTTACTGGCCTTCAGTCCGCCACCTCGTAGGGAAGGACATCATAAGGTTCCACTGTGTCATATGGCCTGCGATGCTTCTGGCCCTTGGACTGAACCCGCCGGTGAGGGTTTTTGCCCATGGCTGGTGGACGGTCGAAGGTGAGAAGATGTCGAAGTCGATAGGAAACGTAGTGGATCCCTTTGAGATGGCAGACCTTTATGGGGTAGACGCATTCCGCTATTTCGTGCTCCGCGAAGTCCCGTTCGGCCACGACGGGGACTTCTCAGAGCTTGCCATGGTAAACAGGATCAACTCCGATCTTGCCAACGACCTCGGAAACCTCTTGAGCAGGAGCCTCCAGATGATCGAAAAATTCCGCGGCGGCGACCTGCCCATGAGCTTCAGGAGCGAAGATATCGACAGGGAAATTGAAGACCTTGCCAACAAAACGGTCAGTGAGATGGAGTCCTGCATGGACCGTTTCGCCTTTGACGATGCACTCAAGGCTCTGTGGACCTTCATAAGCCGCTCAAACAAGTACATAGATGAGACCCAGCCCTGGAAACTTGGCAAGGAAGGGGAGATAGAGCGTCTTGATGCAGTCCTGAGGACCCTGTGGGAGTCGCTTCGCCTCTCTGCAGTCCTTGCGGCGCCCTTCATGCCGGAGACGTCTGCCCGTATATGGGGGCAGCTCGGCCTTACCGGAAGCCCTATCGAGGAAGGGAGAGCATCATGGAGCTGGTGCGGGACCGCTTCGCAGGTCAAGATAAACAAGGGAGCAATACTCTTCCCGCGCATTGACATTGAAAAATGGAAAAAGGAAAAAGAGGCCCGTGACATTGAAAAACGCGCGGCGGCTGATCCGGCGGCATTCTACAATTTTGACGACCACGAACCCGAAGTTGGTATAGATGATTTCAGCAAACTTGAGTTCAGGGTAGCGCTGGTCGAAAAGGTCGACATAGTGCCCAAGGCTGATAAGCTCTATATACTGAGCCTTGATCTGGGTTATGAAAAGCGTACCATAGTTTCAAGCATCAGGGAGTTCTACAAACCCGAGGAGCTTGAAGGCAAAAAGATAGTGGTGCTGTGCAACCTCAAGCCCGCAAAATTCCGTGGAGTCCCCAGCAACGGGATGCTGCTTGCCGCGGAGAGCCCGGATACCAGAAAGGAATCCCTGACGCTTCTGACGGTAATGGATGACTTCATACCGATAGGGAGCAGGATCCACTAGACGATCCGGTTTTAGACCGTAACGAAAAACATAGAGACCGGCCGTTCTCCCTTCTGAAGCTCCTTTAGCCCTTCAGGGGGAGAGCGTTGCTTTATAGGTGATCGCATGCTTTGCAGAAGGGGGATCCGATCAGATCCCATAAACTGCGGGATCTGCCTTTGTCGGACTCTGACAGATATGAAAGGGAATAAGCCATGTTTCTTGTAGATACGCATTGCCATCTTAACAAAGAATATTATCCCGACGGTCTTTCCAAAGTCTTTGAGAATGCCCTCAAGTGCGATGTGAGGCGTCTGCTTTTTGCTTCGGCAGACCTGGCTTCCACCAGAGAGGCTGTGGCCCTGGCTGAAAAACATGAAGGGATGCCGGAAATATGGGCACTTGCAGGGGTACATCCCCATGAGGCTTCATCCGTTTCAGGAGGTATCCCGAAAGAGCTTGAAGAACTTGCCGGCAGCAAAAAAGTTTCGGCGGTCGGAGAGATAGGCCTGGACTTCTACTATGATAATTCTCCAAGGGATATCCAGAGGGAGGTATTCCGTTCTCAGATATGCCTTGCAAAAAAGTTAAACAAACCTGTTGTCATACACGTAAGGGATGCTGCAGACAGATCGTCGGGAGACGCAAATTCCGAAACGCTGGCTATACTGAGTGAGGAATCTGCTGAAACCGTCGGAGGGGTCATCCATTGTTTCTCAGGTGATGCGCAAAATGCCATGGACGCGCTTGACCTTGGTTTCTGCATCTCATTTGCCGGACCGGTCACTTATCCAAAGAACAAAGCACTTCGTGAGATAGCGATGGACATCGTCCCCATCGACAGGATACTTTGCGAGACAGATTCACCATACCTTGCCCCGCAGCAGTTAAGGGGCAGAACGAACGAGCCGTGTTATGTGCGTGCTGTATATGAGATGATATCGATGCTCAAGGGAATGCCGCTTGAGGATTTTGCCGCAGCTGTAAAAGAGAACGGGGAGAGGCTGTTCGGCTGGGAAGGGGTATCCAATGTTTGAGTACAGGCTGATCGCGCAATGTCCAGAGACAGGAGCCCGCGCGGGAGAGCTGATCACCCCCCACGGTGTGATAGAGACCCCTGTCTTCATGCCGGTAGGCACGCAGGCGACTGTAAAAGCGATGACGCCGCCCGAACTTGAAGAAATAGGAGCCCAGATCATTCTGGGCAACACATACCACCTCTACATGCGCCCGGGTGCCGATATCGTAGAAGAGGCAGGCGGGCTGCATAAGTTTATGCAGTGGCATCATCCCATACTTACCGACAGCGGGGGATTCCAGGTATTCTCCCTTTCCGAACTGAGAAAGATCACGGATGAGGGCGTCGAGTTCAGGTCCCACCTTGACGGCAGCAAACACTTCATGCGTCCGGAAGACTCGATGGACATACAGCAGAAGCTCGGAAGCGACATCGCAATGGCTTTTGATGAATGTGTCGTCTGGCCGACCACTGAAGAGTATTCAAGGGCGGCTATGGAGAGGACTATCAGCTGGGCCAGGAGGTGCAAAGACCACCATTCAAGGGAAGATCAGGCCCTCTTCGGCATCGTGCAGGGTTCAATGTTTGAGGACCAGCGCATAGAGTGCATAAGAAGACTGGAAGATATCAGCTTTCCGGGTTATGGGATAGGGGGCCTCTCGGTTGGAGAGTCTCATGAAGAGATGTACAGGATACTTGATGCACTGTGTCCGGAGATGCCTTTGAACAAGCCCCGGTATCTCATGGGCGTCGGCCACCCGGCAAACCTTGTTGAGGGCGTGGCACGCGGAATTGACATGTTTGACTGCGTCCTGCCGACAAGGAACGGAAGGAACGGCGGAGTCCTGACCAGCTTTGGCAAAATGAACCTGAAGAACAGTGTTTTTGCAAGGGACTTCACACCGATCGACCCCTCATGCGGTTGTTATACCTGCAGAAATTTTACAAGGGCATACATCAGGCACCTCTACACCGCGGGAGAGATACTGGCCTCCCGGTTATGCAGCTGGCACAACCTTTATTTCCTGGTGAATCTGATGAAAGATGCCAGGCAGGCGATAATTGAGGGCCGCTATCCCCGGTTCAGGCAGGATTTCTTCAGTAAGTACAACGAAGGCCCGATCCGGCAATGATGAGCAGAATGGAAGAGAGACCGGAAGAACGGAAAGCCGGGATCAATGATGAAATGCTTACGGAGATACGGCTCGCTGCCCAAATGATACTCTCAGGAGAACTTGTGGGGTTCCCAACCGAGACGGTCTACGGACTCGGAGCCAACGCACTTGACATGGAAGCTGTGAAAAAAATATATGCGGCGAAGGGGCGTCCCTCTGACAACCCTCTTATAATCCATGTCTGTGACATAAAAATGGCAGAGTCGGTAGTTGAGCTGAACTGGAGAGCAAGGTTTCTGATGGACACATTCTGGCCCGGCCCCCTCTCACTTGTACTGAAAGCAAAAGGGACCATCCCCCATGTGACCCGGGGAGGCCTTGATACAGCTGCAGTAAGGATGCCTGACAACGCGATAGCACTTGAGCTCATCCGTGCCGCCGGAGTACCGATCGCTGCTCCGAGTGCAAACAGGAGCGGCAGGCCAAGCCCCACAGATGCGGCCACGGTGAGAGAGGACATCGGAGATGCCGTCTTGATGGTCCTTGACGGCGGACCTACAAAGGTAGGGCTTGAATCAACAGTCCTTGATGTAAGCGGAGAGTCTCCGATGCTTTTGAGACCGGGAGGCATATCCAAGGAGGATATAGAGGGGGCCCTTCACATACCCGTCCTCCTTCCCACCGACGGAGATCCCCTCAAACGCTCTCCCGGAACACGCTACAGGCACTATGCGCCAAAGATACCGCTGATCATGACAGACGATCCCTGTGACACCGAAGCCGGAGGCAAAAAATGGGCCTGGATAGGAACATCAGAACCAACAGGGTCCCCCTTCATAAAGATAATATTCAAAGACACAGAGGAATATGCCAAAGAACTTTTCCGTGCCCTAAGGATGATCGAAAAATGCGGAGCGGAAATAATTATCGCTCAGATACCTGACGAAACCGGTATTGGTCGGGCCTTGAAAGACCGTCTGGTCCGCGCCTCGGGTATTTGACGAGGTTCGTTTACAATGCTATAATTTGCGCTGCTTCCGGGGCGTAGCGCAGTCTGGTTAGCGCGCCTGGTTCGGGACCAGGAGGTCGGAAGTTCAAATCTTCTCGCCCCGACCATCTCGAAATAATGCCCCCGGCAAACGCCGGGGGTTTTGTTTTTCAGTAATTTTCCGTATTTGACTATCGCTGTTCAATCTGGTATAGTCTCCACGTGAGGTGATTTCTGTGCCTGAGGATAAGACCGTCGCTCAAAACCGTAAAGCGCGGCATGAGTACTTCATAGTAGAATCTTTTGAAGCCGGACTGGTCCTTTCGGGAACAGAGATCAAATCAGTAAGGGAAGGCCAGGTAAACCTCAAGGACGGATTCGCCAGGGTAGAGAACGGAGAGTTATGGCTTTACAACGTTCACATATCACCCTACGAAAAGGGAAGCTACTACAACAAAGAACCTTTGAGGCCGAGGAAACTTCTCGTCCATAAGTCTGAGATCAGGAAACTTCTGGCAAAAACAAGAGAAAAAGGTCTTACGCTCGTGCCTCTGAAGATATACATCAAGCAGGGAAGATGGGCGAAGTGCGAAATCGCCGTAGCAAAAGGCAAACAGCTCCATGACAAAAGAGATACTGCAGCAGAGAAGGATGCCAACCGCGAAATGGAGCGGGCTATCCGCAACAGGTCGCGCGAAGGCTGATCATCTGCAGTATTGAAAGCGAGCCCGGATAATCCGGCTCGTACATAAGGGGACGTATGGTTTCGACAGCAGGTTGGAGGATCGGGAGGAGCGGGTCGAGGATGGGGAATCCTCGTTAATCCGGCTCCAAAACAATAATCGTCAATAACGATTACGCACTCGCTGCTTAAGTAAGCGGCGCGCTCTCTAAAGCTTCCGTCATCGGGCTTTAGAAGAGTGTCACAAAGATGGCTGGGACATCTTCAGCGCTTTCTGGGAGAGGTTCGAGACTCTAGGGAAGGCTGGGAAATGCGGATCCTGTCTTTGGGAGCCGCAGATCCGAGATCAAATCAGAGACTACACTCGTAGTGCCTCCCAGATCGGCCCCTGTTGGACCGGAGTTCGAATCTCCGCGTCTCCACCAATAACTCAACAGACCCTGTAATGGGTCTGTTTTTTTGTGTGAGTTTGATGATCCAAAATAACCGCAGGGATGGGTGATATGTATTTATTGCAATCATTTATAATTGGCATGATCAAACAGAAACTTCGGTAATTTTCAAAGTCCGGCTGACAAGAAACGACCATACCAATGTTCATGACAGTCTTGTGTAGAAAGCTGATAAATATTAACAAAATGAATAAACGCAGCAAAGCATGATCATCAAAATCTTTTTTTTGAAAGCAGGATGCCGGGCATGCCTAAAACATTCAAAACAGACAATTACTTTTTTTCTCTGCTAATTATATTTATTTTAACTATGACCATACTTGTCCTTTCATTATCTGTGTACAAGCAGAAGGACGTTGTCAACGATAAAAATTTTTTGGAACAAAACCAGGCTGCACTTGTTAAAATAGGCAGAGACCTCACTATAAGCGAATTAGAACAAATAGTGACCGATATCAAATACTTGAACACCAGTCCGTTATTTTTGGAATATTTAAATAATGGCATGGATAAAAATAATGTTGAAAACGAGTGGGAGGTATTTTCTCGCACCAAGATGAAATACGATCAACTGCGTTATTTGGACAGCGAGGGAAATGAATTACTGCGGGTAAATTTTAATAACGGACGACCTGAAATAATCCCGGAAGACCGACTCCAGAATAAAAAAGACAGATACTATTTTACCGAGACTATCAAACTTGGCCCCGGGGAAATATATATGTCAAAATTTGATTTAAACATTGAGGGCAATTTAATAGAACAGCCGGAAAAACCGATGATACGCTTCGGTGTTCCAGTCTTTGATAAAAAAAATGTCAAAAGAGGCGTATTTGTTGCGAATTATTTAGGTGAAAAAATCAGGCACAAGCTTATTAATTTAGCTGACAGCACTACCGGAAACCTTCAGCTTATAAACAAGGATGGCTATTGGCTTGCGGGCCAGGATAAAGAAAAAGAATGGGGATTTATGTACCCGGGGAGAGAAAAACACACCTTTAAAAATTTATTCCCGTCAGAATGGGAACGTATAACCAAAGAAAAGAAAGGGCATTTTTTTACCCAAAATGGATCCTTCACATTCGATACGATCAATCCTAAAGAAGAGCTTCAAAAAATGTTGAGAAATGAAGGCGATACATTATCAGAAATCAACGTGTCTGATATTCAGTGGACCATAGTGTGCCATATATCAGACAAAATATTTTATTACGCAAATGACAAAAACACTTTTATATTAAGCATCAAAAAAACACTGCAGACTCCATTGATCACCATAAGTTTCATTCTGCTGTCACTCCTTTTTTCCGTCATATCAGTACTATATCTGTCGAGAAATAATAAGATCAAAATAATGGCTACCTATGATGCAATGACCGGTTGTCTGAACAGAGCAACAGGAATGCGGATGCTTGAAGATCTTATTCGGCAAAAGAACGATATTATTATCTGTTTTATTGACATTAACGGATTAAAGGAAATAAATGATGTGCTTGGTCATGAACAGGGAGATGCACTGATCCTAAACTCTGTAAAAATTATAAAGGAGAATATCAGGGAAGAAGATCTGTTGATAAGACTTGGCGGTGATGAATTTTTAATATGTTTCGTCAATATGGACATTGATCAGGTCAATAAAACATGGCTCAGGGTATTGGATAAAATTAAGCTTGCAAACGAAGAAGATAAACCATACATAATCAGTCTGAGTCACGGTATCGCTGAAATTAAAAAGTCTGACCGCAATATGCTCGATGAATTGATAAGAGAGGCCGACATTATGATGTACGAAGAAAAAAGATCGATCAAGTCACCAGATTTCAGTGTGATCAAGAAAAAATTAATATTAGGCCAGTCTGATAATGTGATATAAAACGACGATGTTTTCTGCTTAAAACTAATGTCGATCAAAAGCCGGAAAAGGTGAAGGATCAATGGACGGATGCAAGATCTTTTCGATAATAGTTGGCTTGATCTATATGGCGGTATTGGGAGTCACGGTCAATTTTAGAGAAGCCGGGAAGGCCGTTGTTCTCGATCTCATTATTGCGCTTGTCTTTGGCGGGGCCTGGCTCTTTGGGAAGAGATTCTTTAAAGCGGAAGAGGATGCAGGGGCAAAGGTATGGGCTGTTGTAGTTGTGATCGCTCTTGCCCTTTTTACGATCGTTATGCTCAATATTTTCTCGTCCCAGGGCCGCTTCAGCTTTTGACCAAATATAGCCGGGCAGGGAAAGTTCCCTCCACAGGATCCATTTACTCTGCGCTTAGATATTTATTAACAGGAAAGAGACCCTGCATAGGTCTCTTTCTTGTTTCTGAAAATGACAAACCTGACAAAATAATTTATCTTTTACTCAGCTAATGCCTCTCTTACTGCCGCTTCGGCAAGCAGTGTCGTCGTGTCGAAGAGGGGGATCTTTGTCTGTTCCTGTTTTACCAGCAGCGGGATCTCCGTGCACCCCAGGATAACGCCTCCCGTTTTTATCTGATCTCCGCGATGAGTTCTATTTCAACGCAGATGCCGAGCGGCAGAGAGGGTGCCGAGACAGCGCACCTTGCATGCCTGCCCTTTTCGCCGAAAAGTTCAACAAGGAGCTCGGAGGCTCCGTCAATTACATATGGCTGCTCCGTGAAATCAGGAGTACTGTTCACGAACCCGTGAATGCTTACTATCCTTTCGATCCGGTCAAGATCACCAACTGCATTTTTCAGGACAGAAATAAGGTTTACAGCAGTTGCCCTTGCAGCCTCTTTGGCTTTCTCCTTTGAAATGCCGTCTCCGACCTTGCCGATATAGTCGATGTACTTTCCTTTTATGCTTGGTCCCTGTCCCGAAACATATACCAGATTTCCTGCCCTCACAAAAGGAACATAACTGCCGATCGGCCTGATGTCGGTAAAAAGCTCTATTCCCAGTTCCTTCAAACTTTCTTCAGATTTCATCCCAATCACCTTTTTAATAAGAAATATTTACCGTTACATCCAATTGTAACGAGGCACCGAGCTGATGTAAACAAATTAAAAAGAATTCTTGACTTTTTGACGCTGAGTCATTAGAATTTCCGGAAACTTATCAAAGGAGGAAGCGCAATGAATAAAAAAAGCGGCAATAACACGTTGATGTGCTGCATGATGATGCGCAGGAGTGCCTTTGGAGTTTATTACGGCAGTTCGCGGTCCTGATTTGGCGCGAGATCCGATAAAAACTACTAAGGCAGTCCATTTAACGTATGGGCTGCCTTTTTTATTAGCATCAAATAACTGAAAGGGGGCATACAAATGCCTATTAAGATACCGGACAGTCTCCCTGCGACACAGACGCTTCTGAATGAAAATATTTTCGTTATGGATGAACTCCGTGCGGCCAAACAGGACATAAGGCCGCTTCAGGTAGCACTGCTCAATCTCATGCCTACCAAGATAGAAACGGAGACGCAGTTCGCGCGGCTGCTTGGCAACACCCCTCTCCAGGTGGAGCTCACGCTTCTGCAGACTGCGACTTATGAGGCAAAAAACACCAGTCGGGAGCATCTTCTCTCCTTTTATCAGACATTTGACCAGGTCTGCGGGAGGAAGTTTGACGGACTTGTCATAACCGGAGCTCCGGTGGAACTGTTGGAATTTGAGGATGTCGAATACTGGGACGAACTGTGCAGGATAATGGAGTGGAGCAAGACCCATGTATACAGCACCCTCCATATATGCTGGGGTGCACAGGCAGCACTCTACTACCACTATGGAATCAAAAAGTACCCGCTTCCCCAAAAACTATTCGGAGTCTTCCCTCATGAGGTGGAGTACAGGAATTCCATGCTCTTCAGGGGTTTTGACGACATTTTCATGGCTCCGCATTCACGCCATACAACGATCTGCAGGGAGGATGTCGAATCTGTGCCAGAACTGCAGATCCTTGCATCTTCGGAGGAGGCGGGGGTCTACGTCGTAAAGACAGAACAGGGGAAACAGATATTTATAACAGGGCATTCGGAATATGATGCAGGAACGCTTGAAAAGGAGTATCTGAGGGATAAAAACGCAGGACTGCCCATAGAGGTGCCTAAGAACTACTACCCTTGCGATGACGACACACGCAGGCCGGTCGTAAGCTGGAAGAGCAGCGCCAACCTTCTCTTTATGAACTGGCTCAACTACTTTGTATATCAGACCACTCCATTTGAGCTTGACGCCATTGGCACGGAAAGAGAAAGTGAATGGTTGAAGCAATAATTATATTGAGAGGGTAAAAAGAGGCCGTTTCTGTAAATTCTTCCTATTCAAAGTTTACAGTAACGGCCTTATATTATTCTAAGATTTTAGAGATTTTAGATTTTAACTATATATAAGTTGATTTTAGCTGCATGTGCTGCACTTATCCTTAAAATTGGCCTCTACATGAGTGCCGTCGCAAAATGGCTTGATCTTTGATTTCCCGCATCTGCAGAGCACTATCCGGTTTCTTTGCTCGTATTCGGTACCGTCCGCGGAGATCAGAGGTATGCCTCCTTTGACGTATAACCCACCGCTGACGTCATTTTCGGGATCCTGGGTTATATCTATTGAGGGTCCAAGCTCCGGTTCTATGCATGAGCCGTCCTTCGCAAGGGCCGTAAGTCTCCCTGCGGGGCATTCAGAGGCGGACTTGACTGCCTCGCAAATAATTTTTTCGGAGTTGTCGTCGCATGAGGCGAGATACCACGCGTCTCCCTTTTCCCTGTAGCAAAATCTGGCACCGGCGCATCTTCCGTCGTCAAGGAGGTCGACGTTCCTGCCTTTAATGAGCTCAGATCTTTCCCTGTAGGGTTTTTTTGAGGCAGTTTCGGTCCCGTCAAAACCGGTCTCTGAATGGCTGCCGTCGCAGAAGGGATGCTTTTTTGAAGCTCCGCACCGGCATAGGGCGTAAGCTTCCTCATGTGCTATCTCTCCGCCATCCTCCCATACATATTTTGCATCCTTTGACTTGTCCTCCTCAGGCCGGATTATCTTTTCCGAGAGGTCAACATTGCCTGTTACGACATATGGGCCGTTTTTTATGATCCTGATCTTTTTTTCGTTCATTTCTGTTCTTCCGCCTTATCCTCGCGAAGTATTTCGGTAATAAGGACCTCAGCCGCCGATATCATCTCTTCCTCCGCAGCGATATTTGATTCCAGAGTCAGGGTGCCTTTATTGCCCGCTTTGACAGAGATGCTGAAGCCCGTTACCGGATGGTGTTCCAGTATGGATCTCTGACCGGTGACAGAGAGGGTCCTGTATGATGCCCCCGATCCAATCGGGCCGTCATCGGCGGAAATGGTCTTGTCGGGGGGGGACCATCCCTTGTCTCCCGACCCCTCCATCCATACCGCGTGGAAAGGCACGCCAAATGTATTTCTGTAGCTGCGTTCAAGCCAGAAGCCCCTCTTCCCCGAGACCGTATCGAATTCCGTCTTTCTAAGCTCACCGTTTATCCACCCACGTATCTCAGGAAGGGCATCTCTCATCTGGGCTGAAGAAATTGAGATACTTAGGATGATCATTGACACAGCAAGTGAAAATATTGTCGTTTTTTTCATGAAGCACACCTCCGATGCCCTAATATTATACAGCGCAAAGTGGAAAGATTGTCCCTCAGGGCATATAATGCCTAGGGTGAACAAACAGGATAAAGGGGATAAAAGTTTGAAAAGCTTTGCAATAAGGGTATTTGGTTGTCAGATGAACTCCTATGACGGTGACAGGATAAGGACTTCCATGATCCATCTGGGCTGGACAGAGAGCCCAGAGGAAGAGGCTGACGTGGTGGTCCTCGTAACTTGCAGCATAAGGGAAAAGGCCGAACAGAAAGTCGTAAGTGAGATAGGGCGCTATAACCTCAGGTACAGGAATACAGGATCTCCTGCGGTAGTGCTCGTAGGCTGCATGGCACAGAGGATAGGGCTTCAGGTCGCAAAAAAATTCCAATGTGTCAGGCTCGTTTCCGGCCCGAGACACCTGGGACTGGTCCCTCAGGGAATACAGGATGTCCTGGCCGACGGCGCACAGAGATTTTTCATGGATGAAGACCCCAGGGCGCTTGAAGACCTGGAAGTGGTACCGACTGAACGGATCAATCCATACAAAGCCTACGTAACGATAACCTACGGGTGTGACAGGTTCTGTACCTACTGCATAGTCCCCTATGTCAGGGGCAGGCTCCAGTCCCGCGACCACAGTGAGATAATCAGGGAGTGCTGTGAACTGGCAGCATCTGGAGTGTCGGAGATAACTCTCCTCGGACAGAATGTCGATGCCTACGGAAAGGATAAAAAAGGTGAGTACGGTTTCGCCTCTCTTTTAAAAGATGTTTCCGGAACAGAGGGCATCAGGCGACTCCGCTTTGCCACATCTCATCCCAGGGATTTTGACGAAGACATACTTGAGGTAATGAAGTCAACTCCGTCGATATGCCGTGCAGTCAACCTCCCTGTCCAGTCGGGAAGCGACAGGATACTTAAGGAAATGAACAGGGGATATACCAGGGACCAGTACATCGGCCTCGTACAAAAGATATGCTCGGAGCTTCCGGGCGTCTGTCTTACAACAGACCTTATAGTAGGCTTTCCAAATGAAACAGAAGATGATTTCAAGGATTCATATGACCTGCTAAATCAACTCAGGTTCGACATAGTACATACTGCGGCCTACTCACCCAGAGAAGGCACAAAGGCAGCAGCTATGGAAGGCCAGATAGACAACAGAGTGAAAGCTGACAGGCTAAACAGGGTCAATGCCCTGCAGTCCCGTCTTGCCCGTGAAATAAACGAAAAGTATGTAGGCAGTGAAGTCGAAATATTGGTAGACGGGACTGCACCAAGGGGAGAGAACGCGCTTCAGGGCAGGACAAAGACTGACAAAGTTGTCATCGTCAAAGGTCCTCGTGAAATGATGGGGAAGTATATCCGTGTTAAAATCGTCAGGGCCAGCCACTGGTCCCTGGAAGGAGAAATCATATAGAAAAGGGGTCTTCTGATGTATGGAGAGGGCGGGAACAGACGAAACTATTTATTTATATTCCTGGGGTTGCTCTGTTTTATAGGAGCGACTATACTTCTTCACTCCTTCAAAGGACGCTTCGGGCAGGATACAGCAGGGAAGATGACTGTTGAAATGATGCCTGTCATGGAGGACACCATAGATGTTTCCGCTTCGGAACAGCAAGCATCGTCATTACAGGCGGTCTATGGAGAGACGGCAAGCTCTGATGCAGAAAAAAAAGAGTGGGTGATCTACATAACCGGCTCTGTCAAAAAACCGGGCGTCTACAGGATACCTGAGGGAGCGAGGGTATATCAGGCCCTTGAGGCGGCAGGCGGCTTTACTCCCGAAGCCGACCGGGACGCCGTCAACCTTGCGGCGATGCTGCAGGACGGCGCCCATATCAAATTTCCTGCCGTGGGAGAGGAAGTTCCGCAACAGGTGCCGACCGCTCCCGCTGCGCCAATTTCGGGAACAGAGGGAAACTCAGACACACAAACATCTCAGGAGCTTATAAACATCAATACTGCTATGAAAGAAGATCTGGAAAAACTCCCCGGAGTCGGTCCGAAAACTGCTCAGCTGATAATCGACCATAGGGAGAAAAACGGGGCTTACAAAAGAAAAGAGGATCTTCTGCTCATCAAAGGCATAGGGCCCGCAAAGTTTGATGCAGTCAAGAATTTAGTGACAGTTGCGCAATAAAAGAAACGGCCCTCTCTCATACGCACCTGCATTCGCTGCGTTGCTCGGCATATCTTTTTCGCTGCTGGCATACTCATCCGGACACTCACTTCTTATATCTGTCATGATATCAGTGCTTACGGTCTCTTCGTGGATATTTTTCGGGACTTCCGACCCTACGGAGGGCTGGGGAACGGAATTTATCTTCGTAATTATTGTAACAGCCGCAGTCTCATTATCGCTGAACCTGAGGATGTCATGCGAACCGGCCGTTCCTTCAACGATACGCTCTGAAGGCAAGGTGCTCCTCAACAGGGCATGGGGACGAAGACGGGCCCTGCTGATCTCGACATCATACGGGAAGATGGCGGCCTATATGCACCGCTCTTCAGCGCCGGCGGAGGGATCCGGGGTGAGGGTGAGAGCTGCACTCTTTGATTTCAGGAGGGCTGATGCAGGGGGAGGCTTCGATGAATACCTTTTTTGGAGATCGAAGGGAGCCGTAAAAAGGATGATCCCCCTTGAGCTTGAAGTGACCTCTCCTCCTGCCGGCATCCACAAATGGAGAAACTTTCTGGAGACAAAAATTGAGGACGGTCTTCCTGATCTAATGTCTGGATACATGCTGGCGCTCACCCTTGGGATAAGGGACAAAAAGCTGACCGAGCGTCACAGGGAGGCCGGAACGGTCCATCTCCTGGCGGTCTCAGGTTTTCATGTTGGAATACTCGCCGCGATGGCGGGGTTTTTTCTTAAAAGAGGGAAGATCAAGATCCTGACGATATCTGTGCTTATATGGTCTTATCTTGCACTTGCGGGGTTTCCGCCAGGTGGGATAAGGGCGGGGATAATGCTGCAGGTATATCTGCTGGGATTATTTTTGGGCAAACCTTCCCGGCCGTTCAACAGCGTAAGCGTGGCAGGCATCATAATGCTTATCTGCGACCCATGGACATTTCATGACATAGGATGGCGGCTTTCGATGCTCGCGGCACTCTCGGTCTGTGCTTCTGTCGGCATAGCCAGGCAGAATTGGGCCGGAGCTCTTCTCGGATCTGCTGCGGTCTGGTTCGTTACGGCTCCCGTCATTGCCTCGGCCTTTGGAGAAGTTCCTGTTGTGGGGCTGATGATCAACATAGCGGCAATACCTCTGTTTACGGTCATATTTCCTCTGGTCTTTTTCTTTTCTCTCCCTGCCTTCTTCGGGCTGCCTTTAAGCCATGAGATAGCATCAATGTGCGAATATTTGCTTGAGAGCTGGGACATCCTGTCCGGAAAGCTCGTTGAACTTATGCCGTTAAGCGTAGTTTCGACACTGCCTCTTGCCGCCTTTGCATCGTTCATTTTCTTTGCCTCTGCTTTATACGCTTCAGGGGCAACTCTTAAAAAGATCCCGCTCCCTGCCCTTATGTTTTCTCTTCTGGTCCTCTTATTCGCCTGATTGTTGTAAAATAAGGAGAATCTTTGCTCAAATGAATGATATTTCAGTTGGTCAGGCTGATCGCAGCCAAAAATAACCTGTCGGAGGAATGATATATGCTTCTCGTGCTCGACGTGGGAAACACAAATATAGTAATGGGCATATTTGAAGGCGAAGATCTTATCAAACATTGGAGGCTGACTTCTAAGAAGCAGACGGCAGACGAGGTGGGATTCATGACCCTTGGTCTTCTGGGTGCGTCGGGGATTTCGAAAGACAGCATAAAGGCCTCAGTATATGCAAGTGTTGTCCCTTCACTTGACGAGATGTTCATGGATGGGATAAACAACTACATCGGAGTTCCCTGCCTTAAGGTGACGGCCGAGCTTGACACGGGCCTTGAGGTGAGACTGAAGAATCCTGCCGGCCTGGGAGCTGACAGGCTTCTCAACGCAGTCGCGGGAGTTCAGAAGTATGGAGCGCCTCTTGTGGTGGTCGACCTTGGAACTGCGATAACCCTGGATGTGATATCCGCTGACGGAGCATACATAGGGGGTACGATAGCCCCTGGGATGGAACTTGGCATGGAATCCCTCTTTTCACGTACCGCAAAGCTGCCCCAGATAGCCCTTGAGGCACCGGTACACTACATAGGGGGAGACACTACAGAGGCTATTCAGTCGGGAATAGTTTACGGTACGGTCGGCCTTGTCGATACCCTGCTCAGGGGAGTTTTCAAGGAACTGGGCGGACCATGCAGGGTCGTCGCGACAGGCGGACACGCCGAGATACTAGCCATGCACTCCGAGATGGTCAGAGAGGTCGACCAGTGGCTTACGATAGAGGGTCTCAGGATAATATATGAACGAAACAGATTTGAATAAGGAAGAGACATTCTCTCCGCTCCTGCCGGGATATCCGCAGAAAATCGGCGGAGTTTCCGTTGAGAATCCAATATGGCTCGCCCCTTTGGCAGGCATTACTTTTGCATCGGTGAGGAAATTTTACAGAAAACTTGGAGCCGGACTTGTCCACACTGAAATGGTCAGCGCTCTCGGACTGTGCCACAAAGGCAGAAAGACAAAGGAACTCCTCTGTGGGTCAGACGAAGAAAGGCCCGTTGTACTTCAGCTTTTTGGCTCAAGACCTGAAGACATAGAAAGGGGCGCGGTAACTGCCCTTGAAATAAGAAAATTTGAGGCCCTGCAGATAAACATGGCTTGTCCGATGCCCAAGGTGACAAAAAGAGGCAGCGGATCAAAGCTTATGGGAGACCCAAAGGCCTCGGGGGAGATTATCCGGACCATGAAAAAGACAGGCCTGCCGGTCTGGGCGAAGATCAGGGTAATGCCCGCCGGAAGCGGCCTGACCACGTGCGAATACTGTGACCTCCTTTTTGGTTCGGGTGCCGATTTCATATTCATCCATGGTAGGACTCCCGCGCAAAGATATGAGGGAAAATCCTCTCGTGATGCTATAGAAGAGGCTGCCAGGCTTTTCCCGGGAATGATCGGCGGCAGCGGCGACTGCTATGAGCCGGAGGATTTTCTGGATCATCTTAACAGGGGCTGTGCAGCGGTGCTCGCCGGGAGGGGTATACTTAGAGATGTTTTCATGATCCCCAAAACTCTGAGGGTGCTGGGCGGAGAGATCCCCCCCCAATATTGCGAACCCTCACTGGATTTCCAGTCAGAGCTCCTTCTCGAACTGGGCCGCAGCATTTATAATACCGAGGGGCAAACGCAGGCTTTGATGATCTCAAGAAGGATGCTTGCCGCACTATTTAAAGGTTTCTCGGGGGCGGCGCAGCTGAGAAGGCACGGAGCCCTTGCCCGTACATGGCAGGAGATGGAAGTTCTGCTCGAAAGCTGGCAGGATAACAGAAATCTCCCGGAGCTCGAACATACAAAGGATAATTTTCCAAGGGGAGTCATTGGCGGATGAGAACATCCCCGAAGTATTCCAATGGGAAGATCTTATAAAAAGAAAGACAATACGACAGAGGAAGTGATCCAATTGGCGGACGAGACAAGAAAAGAAGAACAGCAGCAAAAGAATATCACGCCTGAAGAGGAGATATTTCGCCAGCGCAAAGACAAACTGATGAGACTGCGCCAGGAAGAGGGATATGACCCGTTCCAGCAGGACCATTGGGAAGTAAAGCATACATTGTCTTATATAAAGGAAAAATACTCTTTCCTTAAGGATGAGGAGTGGTCCGAAGACGAGATCCGGACCGCCGGCAGGGTCATGATCCTCAGACGCCACGGCAAGACGGCATTTGCCACCTTCGAGGATGAGCATGACAGGCTGCAGCTCTGCTTCCAGTTTGACCTTCTAGGCGAGACCGACTACACCTTCTTCAAAAAATGGGTCGATGCGGGGGATTTTCTCGGGATAATAGGTGTGCCCTTCCGAACACAGCGTGGAGAGCTTACCATTGCGGTCAAAAAATTCTGTCTCCTCTCAAAGGCCCTCAGGCCGATGCCGGAAAAGTGGCACGGATTGAAGGATATGGAAGTCCGGTACCGCCAGCGCTACATAGACATGATAGCGAATCCCGAGGTAAGGGATACATTCCGCAAGAGGACAAAGATAATACAGACATTCCGCAGGGTCCTTGACGACCACGGTTCGCTTGAGGTCCAGACCCCGATCCTCTCAACGATCGCCGGAGGAGCGAACGCCAGGCCCTTTATAACTCATCACAATACGCTTGACATAGACATGTACCTGAGAATAGCGACTGAGCTTTACCTCAAGAGGCTTGTGGTGGGAATGCTCGGGAGGGTCTACGAGATCGGGCAGCAGTTCCGTAACGAGGGAATGGATATGAAGCATAACCCCGAGTTCACCTCTCTTGAGGTCTACTGGCCCTATGCCAATTACAATGACATGATGGACCTTGCAGAGGAAATAATCGTAGCATGTGCTGATGAGCTGGGAGGAAGGATCATCAACTACCAGGGCACTGAGATAAATCTCAACCCTCCCTTCCGCAGGGCAACAATGACTGAACTGGTGACCGAACATACTGGGATAGACTTCAGTACTGTCACGGACGAAGAGGCGCGCAGACAGGCTGCGATCCGCGGGCTTGAAGTGAAGCCCTCTGACACCAGATTTGACATACTGCCGGTCTTCTTCGAAGAGTACGTGGAGGAGGAACTTATCCAGCCGACATTCGTGCTTGGACATCCTACGGTCATTTCACCTCTTTCCAAGAGGAACAAGGAGAACCCGGACATCACGGACAGGTTTGAGCTGTTCATCAACGCATGGGAATTCGCGAACGCTTTCAGTGAGCTGAATGATCCCCTTGACCAGAGGGAACGCTTCATGGATCAGGAAAAGAAGAAGGATGAGGGCGACGAAGAGTCTCACCCCTTCGACGAAGATTTCGTCAACGCTCTCGAATACGGCCTGCCTCCGACAGGCGGCATGGGTATTGGGATAGACAGGACAGTAATGCTGCTGACCAACTCAAAGAGCATAAGGGACGTCATACTCTTCCCTACGATGAAGCCGAAGGACTGACATAGATGGCAGTACCCGAAAGCCTTAAAACCAGGGTATCTGAGCTTCGCGCGGAGCTGAAGCGCCATGCGGAGCTCTACTATGTTCAGGACAGCCCTGTAATATCGGATTTCGACTATGACAGGCTTTTAAGGGAACTTGCTGAAATAGAGGAAAAACACCCTGAGCTTCGTACTGCGGATTCACCTACCCACCGCATCGGCGGATCTCCAAGGGAGGGCTTCGTCAAGGTGGAGCACAGCGAGCCGATGATGAGCCTGGATAACGCGCTGTGCAGGGAGGAGCTCCGCTCCTTCTACATTAAGACGGCCCTGGCGCTTGGCATGGAGAGTATACAGGTGCTGTGTGAACCGAAGATAGACGGGCTCGCGGTATCACTTATCTACGAAGACGGGGTTTTTCTAAGCGGCGCTACCCGCGGAGACGGGCGTATTGGAGAAGACATCACCGCCAACCTCAGGACCGTCAAAAACCTGCCGCTCAGACTCGAAGAGACTGTGGCTGGAAGGCTTGAGGTCCGGGGCGAGGTCTGTATGGACAAAAAGGGATTCGCAGCGCTCAATGCCGCAAGGGAAGAGGCAGGCGAGCCCCTTTTCGCCAATCCCCGGAATGCAGCCGCAGGAAGCATAAGGCAGCTGGACCCAAAAGTTACAGCAGCAAGAAAATTGAAGATATTTCTCTATCAGATAGTCGATCCCAAAAAACACGGGATAGAAAGCCAGAAAGAGATGCTTGAGACAATATGCAGACTGGGACTTCCTGTCCAGGGCTCGGAACGCCTCTGCTCGAGCCTTGCTGAGACAGAGGCTTATCTTGATGAATGGACCGAAAAAAGGTTCGGACATAGGATAGATACGGATGGGGTAGTGATCAAGCTTAACGATATAGCAATGAGGGAGAGGCTGGGAGCGACTTCAAAGGCTCCAAGATGGGCCATAGCCTTCAAGTTTCCCCCTGAAGAAAAGGTGACCAGAATAGTAGATATCGAAGTCACCGTGGGACGTACAGGCACGCTCACCCCGACAGCTGTGCTCGATCCGGTGCACCTCTCCGGCTCAGTTGTGAAAAGGGCCATACTGCACAATCAGGACGAGATAGACCGAAAGGACATCCGTATCGGTGACTGCGTTCTGGTCCACAAGGCAGGAGAGATAATTCCCGAAGTCATAAGGGTCGAAAAAGAGATGCGGCCCGAAGGCACTGTCCCCTTCAAAATACCGGATGCATGTCCTGTCTGCGGGTCGAAGGCTGTAAGGCTCAGCGGGGAAGCCGCGATAAAATGCTCGAACAAATCATGTCCCGCTCAGATAAAAGAGGGGATATCCCACTTTGCGTCAAGGGCGGCAATGGATATCCGGGGTCTGGGTGAGAAGATAGTGGCTCTGCTTGTAGATAAGGGCATTGTCTCGGATCTTGCTGATCTTTACACGTTGAGAACCGAGGATCTGGTGCCTCTGGAGAGGATGGGCGAGAAATCAGCCCGTAACATCACCGAGGCCATAGATAAGTCGAAAAAACGTCCCCTCGGAGCCCTCATAAATGCACTGGGCATAAGGAACGTGGGGGAGAGGACTGCAAATGACCTGGCGGAGAAGTTCCTTTCTCTTAGGCTGCTTGCGGAAACTGCGGTCATCAGGACATCCGAACTTGAATCGATGGAGGGCATAGGCCCTGTGATAGCTGAGTCGCTCAGGGTATTTTTTTCGGAGCCCCACAATGCCCGCGTGATAGAGAGGCTGAGGGAGGCAGGAGTCAACATGGAGTCTGAAAAGCCCGCCCGCTCCGCTCAGGAGCTTCCCTGGAACGGACTTAAGTTTGTCCTTACCGGAGAGCTCTCTTCGATGACCAGGTCCGAGGCATCAGAGAAGATCCGGGGCCTTGGCGGAGAGACCTCCGACAGCGTCAGTAAAAAAACAAACTTTGTGATCGCAGGCGACCGCGCCGGCAGCAAGCTTTTAAAGGCTCGTTCGCTGGGTATACAGATACTTGAAGAAGAAGATTTTATCAAAAGACTGAGCGAAGCACTGTAGGAAAATGCTTCCCGCAGCTTGGAGGGATCAGGAATGATAAAGAAAATGGTTATGGATGAGGAAAGGCTCAGAGAAGTCCTGGGCTTTTCCTGTATCGGCCTTCCCGAGGAGGAGTACGCAGAGGTACTTGACAGGGTCAACGCGGTACTGAGGATGTGCGACGAGATGCAGGAGCTCGACAGCTCGAACGTCAGTCCTTTCGAGTGGGACGTTATAAAGGCTCCCGCAAGAAGGAAAGACAGCCCTGTAGCCTGGAACGGGAGGGAGCGCCTGCTTGACCGGGCTCCCGTAAGAGAGGGCGACTTTTTCCGCGTCCCAAGGATCATTGCCAGAGACGACATCGAACCGGAAGAGGAGGAGTAAGGGGATGGAATTCCATAAACTCTCTGTCCTCGAGATCGCAGAAGGTGTAAAAAATGGGATATGGAGGGCCTCAGAGATCCTGTCAGCGCATCTTGAGCGGATCAGGAAGTTCGACGGCAGGATAAACTCGGTGGTCACGCTCTCCGAAGAGAGCGCACGGAAAGAAGCCGAAGCGGTCGACAGAGCAGTTGCCGAAGGCAGGGATCCGGGACCTCTTGCGGGTGTCCCCTTTCTTGTAAAGGACAATTTCTGCACAGAGGGCATAAGGACCACATGCTGCAGCAAGATGCTTGAAGACTGGATACCGGATTACGATGCGACCGCTGTCAAAAGGATGAAGGAGGCGGGAGCCGTCCTTATAGGCAAGACCAACATGGACGAATTCGCCATGGGAAGCACGACTGAGAGCTCGATATTCGGACCTACCCTCAATCCGAGGGATCACAGCAGGGTGCCCGGAGGCAGTTCGGGAGGAAGCGCCGCCGCGGTGGCTGCGGGGTTTGCACCGATAGCTCTGGGAAGCGACACCGGAGGATCCGTAAGGCAGCCCTCAGCATTCTGCGGAGTCCAGGGGATGAAGCCATCCTACGGACAGATCAGCAGATACGGCATAGTCGCCTACGCATCGTCCCTGGATCAGGTCGGGCCTATAACGAGAAACATGAAAGACATGGCTGCCGCGATAGACGTTTTGACCGGAGCAGATGCAAACGACACGACATGTGACGCTTACGTGAGGCCATCCTTCTCGGATGCCGCACTTTCAGGGATAAAGGGAAAGAAGGTCGCTGTGCTTACCGGCTTTGATTCTGAGAGCATAGACAGACCGCTTGTGGAGGCCATCGACAGAGCTGCCGAACACTGCAGATCCGCGGGGGCGGAGATAGTTCGGGCCGCGCTTCCCATCACCATGAAGCATGCTGTTGCCTGCTACTACATGGTTGCCCTCGGAGACGCCAGCTCAAAACTGGCCTGTTTCGACGGCATGCGCTACGGTCACCACGCCGATGGGAAGAGTCTCTTCGAAATGTACAAAAGGAGCCGCAACCAGGGATTCGGCAGGGAGGTACGCAAGCGCATACTTATAGGCACCTGCATACTTACGAGGGGCTACTATGAGAACTACTATGTGCCGGCAACAAAGGTGAGGCAGATGATAGCCGACGAATACGCGGAGCTCTTCAGAAACGTGGACGCACTGATCTGTCCCATATCTCCGGCCCTTCCCTACAGAAAGGGGCTTGTTGAGGAAGATCCCGTGCGCATCTATCTGGGAGATGCCTTCTCCTCTGCGGCCAACCTGGCGGGACTTCCGAGCGTAAGCCTCAACGTAGGCTTCACGGAAGAGGGACTGCCGACCAACGTACAGCTTATGGGCCCTCGGTTCGGAGACGCCGGTCTGCTTGCGCTGGCACTGGCGATAGAAAACGAAGCCGGTTCTCCGGCTATTGCTGAGATCGAAAAGAAAGGGGGCTGCGGAGAATGAGGGAGCCCGTAATAGGACTTGAGATACACCTTCAGCTGAAGACGAAGACCAAACTCTTCTGCAGCTGTTCCAGTGACTACATAGGAGCAACTCCCAACACTAACGTCTGTCCGGTATGCCTTGCGATCCCCGGCACACTCCCCATACTCAACGACCGTGCCGTGGAACTGGCGGTAAGGATAGGGCTGGGACTTCACTGTTCGATAAACGACAATACCCGGTTCCACAGAAAACACTATTTCTACGCCGACCTTCCGAAGGCATACCAGATAACTCAATATGAGCATCCGATAGCCGTCAGGGGATATGTGGACATCTTTACAGGGGGAAAAGAGAAGAGGATCAGGGTACACCATCTCCATCTTGAAGAGGACGCGGGCAAACTGGTTCATCCCACTTCCGACGGACGGCTCACCGGAGCCTCATACTCCCTAGTCGACTACAACCGCGGCGGTATGCCCCTTTCGGAGATAGTATCTGAGCCGGACATGAATTCAGCCGAAGAGGTATTGGCATACATAACGCAGATCAGGCAGCTGGCTCGCTACCTGGAGGTATCTGACGGAGAGATGGAGTCGGGGTCACTCAGAGTGGATGTCAATGTATCGCTCAGAAATGGCGACGGGAGCCTCGGGACGAGGGTGGAGATCAAGAACGTGAACTCTCTCAGGTCAATCGAGCGCGCTCTTGAGTACGAGATAGCGAGGCAGAACAAGGTCCTTGACGAAGGAGGGCGTCTTGTCCAGGAGACCCGTCTCTGGGATGACGTCGCAGGCGTAACGAGGTCTATGCGGAGCAAAGAGGGGGAGCGTGACTATAGGTATTATGTGGAGATGGATCTTGCTCCGATCTCAGCCGGTCCTGAATACGTTGAGGAGATAAAAAAGAGCCTTCCTGAGATGCCGCGGGAAAAACGCGAAAGGTTCATCAGCGATTATTCACTCTCTCAAGAGGAGGCCGGGCAGCTTACGGAACAAAAGGAGACTGCCGACTACTTTGAAGGATGCGTCTCCGCCGGCGCCCCGGCCGCTAAATGCGCGAACTGGATGCGCATGGAGGTGCAGCGGCTGCTCCGTGAGAAGGACCTGCTGATAGAGAACTTCCCCGTTCATGCTTCGGAGCTCGGGAAACTTATTATCAGAGTGGAAAAGAAGGAACTTTCCAACACCCAGGCCAAGGATGTTCTTGCGGTCATGGCCGAAAAGGGGCTGCCCATCAATGAAGCGATCAAGGCATGCGGAGTCTCCGGAGGCAAGGTCACGGGCCTTGCTCTTGAAGAGATCATCAAAAAGGTCTTCGCAGGCGAACCTGAGGCTGTGAAAACAGTGCGGGCAGGAAATGACAGGAAGGGCGCAAAGGTGAAATTCCTCCAGGGGCTTGTAATGAGAGAGACCAGAGGATCAGCAGACCCTGCTGAGGTGGCTTCTCTTGTGAATTCTATGCTTGAATAAGCGTTCGGGGGTGAAGGGGCAGTTCTCTTCACCTCTTTATTTATACAGGCAAAGATTGACTTAAAGGTGCCTCAAAGGTTATCATCAATAGGTTGTGATGAATTATGGAGCACCCTGTAACCATGAAAAAACATATTCAGCTTCATCAGTCAGAAGGAGTGAAATAAATGGGGACACGTAAACCTGAGGATATTCGCAGCATTGCTCTGATTTCGCACGGAGGAGCAGGAAAGACATCGCTTAACGAGGCATTTCTTTACGATGCCGGCCTTATTTCAAGGATGGGCAGGATCGAAGACAAGAACACAGTCTCAGACTTTGATTCAGAGGAACAGAAGCGCGGAATTTCAATAAGTACTTCTCTTGCGACTGTTCCATACAAAAATAAAACCATTTATGTCCTCGACACCCCGGGCTTTGCAGACTTCGTCGGAGAGCAGCGCTGCGCGATGAGAGTCTCAGACGGCGCACTCGTCCTTGTAAACGCCACTGCCGGCGTAGAGGTCCAGACTCAGAGCGTGTGGGCTTTTGCAGAGAATTTTGAAACCCCCGCTATCTTTTTCATTAGCAAGCTTGACCGCGAAAACGCCGATTTTGACAGCGTGGTCAGCGATATACAGGAAAACATCTCCGACAGGGCGGTACCGCTCTATCTTCCTATAGGGAGCGAGCTTAACTTCAAAGGGCTGGTAAACGTACTTACCGGAAAATCATATATGTACAAGGGCGACGGAAGCAAGGACTTTACGGAAGGCGATGTTCCTGCCGACATGGCCGACGCAGTTTCCTCAGCCCGCGAAACACTGGTTGAGAGGGCAGTTGAAGCGGACGATGAGATGATGATGCGCTACCTTGATGGGGAGGAGATCTCAGTTGATGAACTGCAGGGAGTCCTTCGCAAAGCCGTCTGCTCCAGGTCCATATTCCCGATAATTCCCGGATCAGGTACGGGCAACATCGGAGTTTATCAGGTTATGGACATGGTAGCCGACTACATGCCATCGCCGAAGGACATGCTCAACAGGGCCGCACTTAGGGGAGAAGAGGCCGTTAAGATCGCTCCCGATGAAAAGGGACCTTTCCTTGGCTTTGTATTCAAGGTAATGGTCGACCCCTACGTGGGCAAGCTCTCCTTCGTGAAGGTCTTCTCTGGGACCCTCACAAGCGACCAGACGGTTTTCAATGTTACGGAGGGCGAAGAGGAGAGGATCAGCTCCTTCCGCTTTATGAAAGGCAAGGAGAGCACCGAGGAAAAAGAGATCGTGCTTGGTGACATAGTTGCCATTCCGAAGCTTGAAAGCACGACAGCCGGAGATACGCTCGGAACTAAGGGCGAAGTGCTGAAATTCCGCCCGATACAGTTCCCGCAGCCTGTTTACAGTGTTGCGGTGCTGCCCAAGAGCCGCGCTGACGAAGACAAGCTCGGTACTGCCATCGCCAAGACCCTCAAGGAAGACAGGACACTTTCATTTGTCAAGAACCCGGAGACGAACGACGCAGTCCTCTCGGGAATGGGAGATATGCACCTGGACATAATGCTCTCAAAAATCAAGGAACGCTATAAGGTAGACCTTGAGACCCGCACTCCGAAAGTCCCGTACAGGGAGACCATAAAGAAGACCGCCCGCGCACAGGGAAAGCACAAGAAGCAGTCAGGCGGACGCGGCCAGTACGGAGATGTATGGTTTGAGCTTGCCCCGCTTGAGAAGAACTCAGGAATTGAGTTCATAGACAGGGTGGTCGGCGGAGTGGTCCCGAAAAACTACATCCCCGCGGCTGAAAAGGGACTCAGGGAAGCCGCTCAGAGAGGTTTCCTGGCCGGATACCCGACAACAGACTTCTCATGCGCCATATACGACGGTTCATACCACGACGTTGACTCTTCGGAAATGGCATTCAAGATAGCTGCGTCCCTAGCCTTCAAGAAGGCCATGGCGGATGCGATGCCTGTCCTGATGGAACCGGTAATGAACGTCGAGGTTAAGGTCCCCGAGGAATGCCTCGGAGACGTTATGGGGGACTTTAACAGCCGTCGCGGCCGCATCATGGGTATCGACAGCGAAGGCAAGCTTCAGATCGTAAAGGCCCAGTGTCCTCTGTCTGAAATGTTCCGCTATGCCATAATCCTCCGTTCGATGACGTCAGGAAGAGGCACCTTCACGATGGAATATTCACATTATGAAGAAGTCCCGGGTGAAATAGCAAGAAAGGTCATTGAGGCTGCCGAGAAGGAGCGCGTGGAAGAGGAAGAGTAAGGACCTACTGGGCATAGTCCCGTCAGAAAAAATATGCGCGGGATCCGTGACGTTTCAGAAGCGTCCCCGGATCCCGCTCTTTTATGTTGACCCTCCCGGAAATCTCTTTTATTATTTCCGGTAACAGGGTTTTGGAGATCAGAAGCAACAGTAACAACGGGGGATGCATCGTAAATGAAAATATCAAAGCAGGTACTGCTGGTATTTCTGGCATATTATGGGATAAACTGCCTCTCAAACGTATATTTTGTATTCGGCCCCTTCTACGGTGCTTCAGGAGCGTCGCCCAGGGCGGTCGGGCTCTTCCTCAGCATATTTTACATGGCTATGATAATATGCAGGCCGCTTGGAAGCTGGACGATGGAGAGGCTTGGGATTCGTAGGGCCCTTATGTGGAGTTCGCTTCTTTCTGCGGTGACAGCCGCCGGCATATCGCTTTCACTTTCACAGCCCACCCTGCTCCTATTCTTCAGGGCGATATCCGGTATAAGCGCAAGCATCTTCATCGTAGCTACGGTAGCCTACCAGTCTATGATAATGGACGCGAAATCCAGGGGGATCGGCTTTGCTCTATTCACGACCGGTTCTATGCTGCCGATGGCTACAGTAGTCCCTCTTTCGGAATTTTTGCTGAAAAGGAGCCATACAGATCTTTATCTATGGCTGCCTGTCGCAGTGGCGCTGATCTGTCTTGCGATAAGCGTCAGAATAAGGGATATTTCAGGAGAGACAGACGAAAAACCGGTATGGGGCACCTACTGGAACATGCTCTGCCGCCCCGGGGTGAAGCCGCTTTACCTGACGGCATTTCTTATGTCCCTTGCGGACGGGGCGACTCTCTGTGCCGCGGCGCTGGCAGAAGACAGGGGAGTCCCGGTCTCGTGGTTCATGATCTCAGTCGCAGTAGCTGCTGTGATAATAAGGACGGTCGGGTTCAGGACTATGGATACGATCCCCAGGATCCTTCTTGCCGCTCCCGCCGCAGGGCTGATGGGCCTCTCAATGTTGGGGCTTTCCTTCAGTTCCAGCTGGGTATCATTCGTTCTATTCGGTCTTCTCTTCGGCCTTGGCATAGGAGCGGGCTTTCCCACCGACCTCTCGATCATAGGCGACCTGCTCTCAATAGAGTATCACCCGAAGGCTACCGGTTCTCTTCTTCTTGCGATAGATCTGGGCTGGGTCATCACACCGCTGATCTTCGGTTTTATCTCTCCCCTTTTTGGAGCTGCAGGAGCCTTCAGGCTGATAGGCATGTTCGTGCTTGTCACATCTTCCGCCGTACAGTTTTTATGCTGGATGCCGCTCTGGAAGTGCCCAAAGCAGCAGATATAAGAAAATGCCGGACCTCCTTTTCGGAGTGTCCGGCATTTTCTACAAAGGAGATACTATCCTATCCTTACTTTGATTTTTTCTCAGTGATGTACTTGTCGATAGCCTCGGCAGCATCTTTGCCGGCACCCATAGCAAGGATGACGGTGGCAGCTCCGGTCACTATGTCTCCGCCGGCGTAGACTCCTGGCACCGATGTGGCGCCGGTCTTCGGGTCTGCTTCGATGTATCCCCACTTGTTGAGCTTCATCTCGGGGAACGTTGAGAGAAGGACCTTGTTCGATCCCTGTCCGATAGCCTCGATAGCACAGTCAGCTTCGATGAAGAAATCGCTTCCCTCGACCGGTACGGGACGCCTGCGTCCGGAGGCGTCAGGCTCTCCAAGCTCCATCTGTATGCACTTAACTCCACAAAGCTGGCCTTCGCCGTTATTTACATACTCTGTGGGGTTCGTCAGCCACTTGAAGATGATCCCCTCTTCGACCGCGTGGTGATACTCTTCTATACGTGCAGGCAGTTCCTTAAGGGAACGCCTGTATACGATCGTGACTTCGTCGGCACCTAGCCTCTTTGCCGAGCGGGCCGCATCCATGGCAACGTTTCCTCCGCCTATCACTACGACCTTTCTGAACTTTTTGGTCGGGGTGTCGAAATTGGGAAACTCATAGCCGTGCATGAGGTTGATCCTTGTAAGGTATTCGCTGGCCGAGTAGACACCGTTGAGCGTTGTGCCCGGAACGCCCTGGAAGTGCGGTGCGCCTGCTCCGACTGCGATATAGCATGCGTCGAACTCTTCCATGATCTCCTGCATTGTAATGTTCTTCCCGACGACTGCGTTGCACTCGATCTTAACACCAAGATCCTGCATCGCTTCGATCTCCATCTTTACTATGCTCTTTGGAAGACGGAATTCGGGGATCCCATAGATGAGGACTCCTCCGGCCGCATGGAGTGCTTCAAAAATAGTAACTTCATAGCCCTTCTTGGCGAGATCGCCAGCTACGGTGAGGCCGGAGGGACCGGAGCCGACCACGGCTACTTTGCCTTTGGCCGAGACGGGAGCGTTTGCTGTTTTTGCCTTTTCCTGTGCGTACTTCCAGTCCGCGACCAGACGCTCAAGTTTTCCAATGGCGACGGGCTCAAAACCGGGCATCTTACCTACGGTGCAAAGCTCCTCGCACTGTGTCTCCTGCGGACATACGCGCCCGCAGACGGCAGGAAGGTTCGTATACTTGTCCAGAACCTCGGCCGCCCCTGCCATATCTCCGTCCCTGATACATTTGATGAACCCTGGGATGTCTATTGCTACAGGACATCCTGCCACACATGGTTTCGTCTTGCACTGAAGGCAACGTTCTGATTCCTTCATGCCTTCCTTGACCGAGTAGCCGAGGCATACCTCTCCGAAATTGCTTCTGCGTACCCCCGGATCCTGTTCCTTTATCGGGGTCTTCCACTTGGAAAATGTTACTGCCATGACGGTCCACCTACTTCAGCTTCAAATTTGTCCATGGAGATCTTTTCTTCGTCCTTATACTGGCGCAGACGGCTCATGAATTCGTCCCAGTTGACCTTGTGCCCGTCGAACTCAGGTCCGTCAACACATGCGAAGAAGATCTTGTTGTCTACGGTCACGCGGCAGCATCCGCACATTCCTGTGCCGTCTACCATCAGTGGGTTGAGGGATACTATTATGGGAAGACCCAGTTCCTTTGCCGCCTTTGTACCGAACTTCATCATTATCGAAGGTCCTATGCACCAGCAGCGATCGATCTTCTCGCCGCGCTCGACCACCATTTTCATGGCCTCTGTAACGACGCCCTTCATGCCCTCTGAACCGTCATCGGTGGTGATGATGAGTTCGTCGGAGTATTCAGCGCATTCTTCCTTCATTATCACCAGTTCGGAGGTACGTCCGCCAAGGATCGTTATGACCTTGTTCCCGGCCATTTTGAGTTCCTTGATGATAGGGTAGAGCGCGGCGATGCCGACCCCGCCGCCGATCATGAGGACTGTTCCGTATTTTTCTACCTCGCTGGGTGTCCCGAGCGGACCGGAGATGTCTTTGATACAGTCGCCGACGTTGAGGCATGACATTGCAGCCGTAGTCTTGCCGACTACCTGGAATATGAGGCGGATAAGCCCCTTTTCCTTGTCATAGTCAGCTATCGTGAGAGGGATCCTCTCTCCGTGGTCGTCAACGCGAAGAACGACGAACTGGCCGGCCTTAGCGTGCTTTGCAATACGCGCGGCCTCTACCCAGATGTCAAATTCTTTGGGTGCGATCTTTTGTTTAGAAACGATTTTGAACATAACGTACCTCCTCTAAAGTTTCTTTAAAAAAACTCTATTTTGTAAATTTATAAACAGACGCCGTTAAATCTATCTCAATTTGTGAATAATTGCAACATCTAAAAGCGGACAAAAACAAACCACCCAAAAGAGAAATAATGCAACAATGGTTCGGGATAATCTTCGGGGAAGGATTAAATTACCTTCCTCTTCTAAATAATCGGTGAGATTGGCGTTATAATTATTTGTAACGCTTTGGGGGCTAATATAAGAGAGGAAGTGTGAGAACATGGAAGTGAAAGTATTCTCTACAAATACCTGTCCTTGGTGTGATAAGGCGAAGGAGTATCTTTCGTCGCTCAACGTCGAATATGATGTGATAAACGTGGCCGGTGACAAGGCTGCCGCGATGGAGCTCGTCAAAAAGACGAGACAGATGGGAGTTCCTGTGATACAGGTCGGAGAAAAGTACATAGTAGGTTTTGATCAGCTTAAGATCAACGATGCGCTTAAAGAAGCCGGGCTGCTGAAATAAAGACAATACTGGCCCCAAAAGGGAGTGCTTTCATGGAAAAGCTGTCGATATCGTATAATTTCGGAGGGGCTTTGGGCTGCTGCGGCCCCTCTTTTGAGGATTTCAAAAAGAGAAACGAAGGAGCCTGTGCCGAAGCCGCCGAATGGCTTAAAGTGACCCCTTCAGTAACTGAAGGTCATGGATGGATGGACCTTCCGGAGACAGATACGACAGAGATCAAAAAAACTGCAGAATGGCTGAAAGGCTATGACTCGATCATCCATGTCGGCATAGGCGGCTCTGCACTGGGAAACCTGATGCTGAACCAGACCCTGCTTGGCGACTATTATAACCGTGGGGGGGCGAAGCCCAAATTCCATCTTGCCGACAACCCGGACCCGACAAAGGCCCGCGCCATATGGGAAGAAGTGAAGGGCGGAAGAGTTGCACTGGTGGGGGTAAGCAAATCCGGTGCAACGGCTGAGACCATGTCCCAGTTCCTGTGGTTCAGGAATGAAATGACCATACTCAGAGGCAGGGCCGACGATGACATACTTGTGATAACCGACCCGGAAAAGGGCATATTCCGCTCGTTCGCGGGAAGCTCGGGGTGCAAGGTGATGGACCTTCCCGCCTCAGTGGGAGGAAGGTACTCTGTCCTATCCGCAGCAGGACTTATCAGCGCTGCGGCAGTTGGCATCGATATAGACGCCCTTCTGAAGGGCGCTGGCATTATGAAAAAGATACTTCTTGAAAATACCTCCATAGAGAGCAATCCGGCATGGCTGGCTTCATCTTTGCATTATTACCACGAAAAAATGGGAAGGCCCATGGCAGTAATTATGCCCTATTCCAGCAGGATGGCCTTTTTCGCGGAGTGGTTCGCCCAGCTTTGGGGCGAAAGCCTTGGAAAAGAGGGCAGGGGAACAACGCCCGTAAGAGCGCTTGGGGCGACAGACCAGCATTCACAGGTACAGCTCTACACAGAGGGCCCCGACGACAAATTTTTCACTATAATCAATATTAAAGACCACGGAGATAAGATATGTGTTCCACCGGTGGACTGCGAGGCGCTGAGTCTCCTCTCCTACCTTGACAACTCCGAGATAGGCGAAATGCTCGGACTTGAAGCAATGAGCACCGCTGCGGCCATTGTAAAGGCGGGACGTCCGCTGGTATGGATAGAAATGCGAAAGATGGATGCTCTGACACTTGGCGCCCTGATATTCTATTACGAGTTTATGACAGCAATGACCGGAAAGATGATGGATATAGACCCCTTTGACCAGCCCGGTGTCGAGCAGGGGAAGAAATACACTTACGGCCTGATGGGGCGCGGCGGGTATGAAAAGGATGCAGCAGAGGCAAAAGAGTGGTTTCGAAAGATTTCAGACTTTAGCCTTAATATCTGAAGAAGATCTTGGGGATAACACCGGACGTCCTTATCGAGATGAAAAAAGCCCGGAAATTATCCGGGCGGATTTTATTCTAACATAGCATGCATCGTTGATCTGCGTTTTGCCTGGGAAAGAGTTGGATCTTCCTTCAGTCGGATATTTTCAGTCTGATGAACTCTCCCTGGAGGTTCCAGCTCTTTTCCTGGATACTGCTGAACTCTCCGGGCTGTTTCCACGGCAGCATATTTGCAACGCCAAACGCGTCAACTACTGCAATGAACCTTGAACCGCTGTCATCGATATAAAGGTAGACGCCTTCGGGTTGTTGTTTTGCCATAATGTCACTGCCTCCGTATAAAATATCCGTTCCGAACTCCTTATATGTTACTACATTGAGGCGGTTCAGACCAGTTGACCTTTTATCAGGTTTTATAAATAGGTTTGGGAGAGGATGCTATGAGTCTCATTTTTTTTAGTTGGCTAACCTTTGTAGTGCTTGTAATTTCTCCCGGTATTATAGCGTTCCTTATTTCCGGGCGAAAGAAAAGCAGATCCTGACAGGAGCATTTTGCTGCTGATGTCGCCGCTGATATACTACCTGCTTGCTTTCGGAGCATATACGATCTCAATAATTCTGATCACGGGACAGTCTTTTGCCTGGAAAGAAACACGGCTTTCTTTTTATCTGGGGGGTCGCAGATTCTCCTCTTTCCCTACCACAGCGACCTTCTGTGCCACGTGGATGAGTCCGCTCTCTTTGGTAGGATACAGCATGTGGCTCTACAGCGATGGTTATGTTGCGTTTCTTGCCTCCGTCAACGGATGGATACTTGGGCTGCTGTTTTTCCCGTTCATAGTCAAAAGGCTCAGGCTCAAGCGTGTCCTCTCTCTTCCCGAATGGCTTGAAAAAACATACGGAGACATAAGGGTCCGGAAACTCGTTGCGCTTACGATGATATTTTTGTACACCTTATATCTGGTGATCCAGTTCAGGGCATTCGGTATAATAGTCTCATACATGCTCGATATACCTTCAGGCTTCACTTCTACTTCCCTCATATACCTCTTCGTGCTTTACACGACTTTCGGGGGATATATCTCTGTTGTTAGGAGCGATATTCTCAACCTTTTCCTAATAATCCTGGGAGTGACGGCGGCGGCGGCATTTTCCATGCCTTCGGGTTTTTCTCTGAACGCAGCGGCAGACGTTTTGTTGATGAAAGACCATCTGGATACGGTGAAATCATTGAGTTATTCTGAGATTTTTTCTGTTTTTGCCATAATGCTCTCATGGGGACTCGGAGTAGCAGGAAACCCCCAGTACGCAGTCAGAATACTGGCATGCCGCACTGAAAAGGATGCATATAAGACCATAGCTGCGTCTCCGTTCATAGTGGGATGGATATATATATGCGTGACTTTTTTCATTTTGGTTTGCAGGTCTTATTATCCCGTCATCACAAACCTTGAGGAAACCCTTTCATTCGCGAAACTGGGGCAGTTTCTGCCGCCATTTGCCAGTGCAGCCCTTCTTGTCGGGGTAATTGCCGCGGCAGTCAGTACTGCAAATTCGCAGCTTTTGCTGGCAGCCTGCTCCTTATGCTATGATCTTTTCCCGATCAAAATGGAAGAAGGCAGCACAGACAGTCTCGAATATTATGAAGACAGGTTTCTTGTGATAAACAGAATAGCCATAACAGTCATCGCTTCGGCTGCGCTGTTTCTTTCCCATGCCGGACTGCCCGGTTATCTGATGCTCGGACGTATAAGTTGGACACTTGTGGCTATCTGTTTTTTCTTTCCGCTTTTTTTACCCTCCTGGATAATAAAGGAAAAACTGTTCTTTGTTTTGAGTACAGCACTTTCGGTCCAGTGTTTTTTTGTCTTTGCCGCTGAGATCAGCCCCGAGAATGCCATGCTTGCTGTTTTGATGCTGGAGGCACTTCTCTTTAAAATGTTCAAATGCTCCTCGCTGGAAATGGACAGCGAAATTACTTATCAGGAAAGACAGGGAAGCCATGCTGAACAAATACAGCCTTGAGACCCTGATGAAATGGATCTTCATGTCACTGGCTATCTCAATGGTAGCGCTTACGCTGGGTGCCAGGCTTCACCAGAGTTATGCCGAGAAAAAAAAGACTGCCGGTGAATTCGGCAGAGAGTTATCTGTAATATACGATGAAAGGAAATATTCTCTTCCAAAAGAGATCGTGATGGGACAGCTGGGACCTTTCTGGAGGGAATCCCTGCCGGATGAAAAACCTGAGCTGGTGATCAATAACGGAGGCGAGATGCTCGGATTCAATCTCGACCCCAAAAGCATAATCATTGCTCTTGTTGAAGAGGAAAGATATCTTATGCTTGTAGGCCTGCTCGGCCTTATTGCAGCTGTGGAACTGGCAGTGCTCTTATCTTATATGCTGACCCGCCCTCTAAGGCGCCTCGCCTGGGGATGCAGGCAGATCGCACAGGGAAGCCGTGTGAAAATAAGGCACAACGCGCTGAGTCCCTACGAATTCCATGAGCTTACAGACAGCTTTAATGAGATGGCAAGTGAACTGGAAAGATGGAAAGAGGTCCAAAGGCAGGTAAGCAGGATGGACAGGCTGGCGGCGCTTGGTGAGATGATCTCGGGCCTGTCGCATGAAATAAGAAATCCTCTTGCAAGCATAAGGATACAGCTGGATCTTTTGCGCATGGAGCTGGATGTTGTTTCAGACAGCCGGGGATCGGACGCGGAAAATGATATTTCCGATGCAAAGGAATATATTTCCATACTTGACCATGAGATAGACAGGCTGAACAGGACAGTGACCCAACTCCTCTCGTTCGTAAGGCCAAGGCAGCCAATGATGGCAAAGGTCCTGCTGGACGACGTTCTCCCATGGTGCATTTCGATGCTGAAGCCTCAGGCGGAAAAAGAGGGAATAGAACTTATTACCCGTAAGTTAGACAGCGGTGTTACGGTGCAGGCTGACAACGAAATGCTGCAGCATGTGATAATGAATCTTTCCCTCAATGCTATCCAGTCCATGTCATCGCAGGAGTCCGGAGGGAAGAAGGTCCTTTCAATAGCCACCGGCTCTTCGGCAACAGGCCGAGGGACAAATAAATTTGGAATGGTAAGGGTCAGCGACACAGGCCCGGGAATACCCGCTGAAATACAGCACAGGATATTCGACCCTTTCTTTACGACCCGTCAGGATGGGACCGGATTGGGACTCAGTATCGTACAAAGGATCGTTGATGGTATTGGGGGGACACTTTCACTGGATACTTCTTCAGAGGGAACGATTTTCAATATCTTCATTCCCCTTGCAGAAGATGTGCCATGCGGTGCCGACCTTCAGCCTATGGAGGTGAGAACAGATGAACATATGGATAGTTGATGACGAGGTCAATCTTGCGAACGGGCTCAAAAAGGCTTTTGAAAAGAGCGGTTTCAGCGCGAAGGCCGTCAAATCGATAAATGAGCTCCACCATCTTCTCGCAGCCGAGATACCGGCGGTCATATTCCTGGATCAGCGCCTTCCTGACGGAAACGGGATAGAGGTTCTGCCTGCGATACTTCAGCAGTATCCGAGATGCAAGGTCATCCTGATGACGGCCTTCGGTGATTCAAGACTGGTAGTGAAAGCTATACAGGAGGGGGCATACAACTATCTGGATAAGCCTTTCCCGTTTGATGCGGCAAAAAACATGCTGGAAAGGGCAATTGAGTCGATAAGGTTCAGGAATCAGGCAGAATTTCTCCTTTCTGAAGGCCCTAACCGGCTGCTCGGCTCCTCAAACGAAATGCACAGGATCAGGGATACCATTTTGAAGATAGCCCGGCATCAGGATATTTCAGTGTTGCTGCAGGGTGAAAGCGGAACTGGCAAAGAGGTGGCTGCCAGAATGATCCATCACGCATCAAACTGCAAGGGTGATTTTGTTGCGCTCAACTGTTCTGCGATACCGGAGTCACTTCTTGAATCAGAGCTCTTCGGCTATCGGAAGGGAGCCTATACCGGAGCTGATACCGACAAGCAGGGACTTATTGAGATAGCGGACAAGGGTACACTTTTTCTGGATGAGATAGGAGACATGCCCCTCAGCCTTCAGAGCAAGCTCTTCAGGTTCCTTGACCAGAGGTCCTTCAGACCCCTTGGAAGCACAAAGGAAAAGAACGTGAGCCTCAATCTCATCTGTGCCACATGCATAGATCTCGAGAAATATGTAAGGGAAGAGAAGTTCAGGAAAGACCTTTACTTCAGGATCTCAGTCATACCCATAACGATACCTCCTCTGAGGGAGAGGGACAAAGACGTGCTTGAACTTGCCTCCTTTTATCTCGCAGAATTCTCCAAAAGGCTTGGCAAGAGCGCAGCCGCCTTTACAGATGATGTAAAAGACGTCTTTCTGAATTATTTTTGGCCGGGCAACGTAAGGGAACTCAGGAACCTTATCGAGAGGATACTCATCCTTAAGGAAAATTCAGACAGCACGGTGCGCCTTGCGGATCTTCCGGCGGAAATGCTTGAGATGCAGCAGCAAGGCACAGCAGGCATTCCTGCGGCCCATCTCTGCTGCGGATCTCTTCCCGAAACGATGGACAAGATAGAACGTGAAATGATAGAGTCCGCCCTGGCAAGGTGTATGGGAAGCCGGACCCAGACCGCAGCTGAACTGGGTATTTCAAGGTTCTCACTCCTAAGAAGGATGCAAAGGCACGGACTTGACTGACAACAGGCTTGTACAGAAGCCGAAGTTAAGTGTAAAAGGCAGGCTTGATCCAAAAGTAATGCTTGGGGCAAACCTGCTTTTTGTGCCCTTGGAAGACCTGACCGAAAAGTGCCGGAACATCCTTGGGGAAAACCCATTCTTTAGTTTTGTCCCCCCGGGATGGCAGAGCAGCGCGGTGGATATAGACGAACTGGATGAAAACGCTCTCCCTGCTCGGCAGAGCCTTGAAGAACACCTCTCCATTCAGACGGCTACATGTCCCAAAGTCGGCACCCTTCCCCATCCATTTTCGTCGGCAGGATTCTGGTCTTCGTTCCTTGACGGAAAAGGTTATTTGAACACTTCAGCGGATGAGATAGCGGTAATGATGGGTGTAAGCAGGAATCAGGCTATCGATTACATCACGTCACTTCAGGGCTATGTCGATCCGCCTGGACTCTTTGCATCGGATCTGAGGGAATGTCTGCTGATACAGCTGGAAAGGGCAGGTCTTAAGGGAAGCCTTCAGTGGTCGATACTGAAGGATGGTCATGAGCTGCTTGCAGAAGGCCGTATCTCGGAGCTTTCAAAGAAAATGGGGTGTGCCAGGGAAGAGACAGAAGAGGCGCTGGAAAGGATCAGAAAACTGGACCCATCGCCGGGATCTGGATTTTTGACCACATCTCCTGTATATCCCGAAATAGAATTTGTAATAAATAAGGGAGCCCCTCTCCCGAAACTTCTGCTGCAGAACTTGCCATCTATAAAGAACAACTTAGACGAAATGCCTATGACCATCAACAACATTCTTGAAGAAAAATGGATCTCCCCGCTCTGGTCCAGAGCAAAATACGCACTGATAAGGCTGGGGATGAGATACAGGACTCTGATCAGGATTTCCCTTCTGATCTCGGATATCCAGTCGGAGTATCTCAGAGGCGAGAAAGAGACGCCTTCCCCGCTGACTTATGAATATGCCGCGCGAAAGCTTGGACTCAATACTTCGACAGTCTTCCGTTCGATAAACAATACCAGGTGCCGTGCTTTTGGAAGGACTATAAGAATGGAGGCTTTTTTTTCCAGGGGACTCTCTTCAAGACCTGACATCAGCGTGGAGGACCTCAGGTCAATGATCAGGGACCTCAATCAAAATGGGAAAAATGACCGTATGATAGGTGAGATCCTTTCCCTGCCTACCAGGACCGTTGCATACCACAGAAAAAGAATGGGTTTGCGGAAGGCAGAGGTCAAATAGTTGAATATGCACAACAGTGAGAAATGTGTGCATTCTTTACAGATGTGCGAAAAACGCACAGAACATAGACGTTCTTCGAAACCCAGAGGATATCCACCTTCAGATATTGCTTTTCTTTCAGCGTCGAAATAAACTTTTTCCCTAATAAAACTACCCAAAATTCATTACATTAGATTTTCTTTAACTTATTTGGGTATATCCATATTTTCTGCCGGTTATGGCAACTTTTTTGCATGTAATAGGTTAGGCGTTATAGCTTACTAATCTATGGAGGTGTTCAATTATGGCAGAAAAGAAAAATGATCCGGGTTCAGCAGCAAGTGTTCTTATTGGTGCAGCATTTTTGATGGCGACTTCGGCGATAGGGCCGGGGTTCCTTACACAGACAGCTGTCTTTACGGACAAGCTTAAAGCGGCGTTTGCTTTCGCAATTTTGGTTTCGATCCTTATTGACATAATCGTGCAGATGAATATCTGGCGCATCCTTGGTGTTTCAGGCAAGCGCGCACAGGATGTAGCCAACGAAGTCCTTCCGGGACTGGGTTATTTCCTCGCCTTTCTTGTCGCGCTTGGCGGGCTTGTCTTTAACATAGGCAACGTCGGCGGAGCGGCGATGGGACTCAACGTGATGATGGGGGTGCCTCTGGTGCCCGGCGCCATAGCGAGCGCGGTCATAGCCATAGCCCTTTTCCTCAACAAAGAAATGGGCAAGGCGATGGACAACTTTACAAAGGTGCTCGGAGTGATAATGATCGCAATGGTCCTTTTCATGGTCTTCAAAACCCAGCCGCCGGTGGCAATCGCCCTTAAGGAGACGGTCCTTCCGTCAAAGATAGACTGGATGACGATCCTTACGCTTGTTGGAGGAACAGTGGGCGGATATATAACCTTTGCTGGTGCCCACCGCATTATCGATGCCGGAATAACAGGTATGGAGAATCTACCGAAGATATCTTCAGGTTCGGTTAAGGCCATCTCGATCACAGGGATCATGAGATACCTCCTCTTCCTCGCAATACTGGGTGTGGTTGCCACGGGAGCGGTACTTGACCCCAAAAACCCGCCGGCATCTGCCTTTCTCATCGGAGCCGGACAGATAGGCTACCGTATCTTTGGTCTGATCCTCTGGTGCGCGGCTATCACTTCCGTCGTTGGTGCGTCCTATACCTCAATATCATTCCTCAGGACGCTTTTTACAAAAGTAGAGCAGCATTCGCGCTACTGGATAATAGGATTCATCTGCGTTTCAACGGCTGTTTTCTCAACCATGGGAAATCCGGTAGCCCTTCTCATAGTCGCTGGCTCACTGAACGGGCTGATTCTTCCTGTATCACTTGGAGTTACACTGCTTGCAGCTTTCAACAAGAAGATCGTAGGCGCAGATTATCATCATCCGAAAGTTCTGGCAGCGCTGGGCTGGATAATGGTCGTATTCACTGCATGGATGGGCTTCAAGTCTTTGACCGGAATAGCAAAACTTTTTTCCTGAAGATGTACAATCAGATGGGAGGGGGCCCTCTCCCATCTGATTTTGAAAACAAGGGGTGGTTTAAGTGCCTGTATATATAAATGAACCTAGATACCTAACGGCTGGTGAATCCTGCGTTGTCGCGGAATTTGCCGATGAGATCGACAGGGGAGCCAATGACGCGGTTATGGATTTGAAGAGATATGTGACGGGGCAGAATGAAATTCCGATAATAGAGTGCCTTCCGACATACAGATCGCTTGCCGTCTATTTCGATCCCACTGTGGTCAGCGCGGAAGATGTTGTCAGGGTTGCCCGGAAAGCTCCAATATCAAAAAAGTCCGATGCCGGAACGGCAATGACTGAGATATCGATACCGGTCTGCTATGGCGGAGAGTATGGTCCGGATATATTAAACGTAGCGGAGCATGCGGGGATATCGGAAGAAGATGTAATAAAAAGACACAGCGCCAAGGTATGCCACTGCTACATGATAGGCTTCATGCCGGGCTTTGCCTATCTTGGCGGCATGGACGAGAGCATAGCCACGCCCAGGCTGACAAACCCGCGCACTGTTATCAAAGGAGGAAGCGTAGGGATCGCCGGAAAGCAGACCGGGATATATCCGATAGACAGCCCTGGAGGATGGCAGCTGATAGGCCGGACGCCCCTCCGTCTCTTCACTCCTGAAGCCTCGCGCGCCACTTTGATAGAGGCAGGCTATGAAGTGCGCTTTGTTCCGGTGTCGGAAGAAGAATATAAAAAAATCGAGGCCGAAGTGGCTGCAGGGACATACAAGCCCCTCATAACGGAGGCGAAATAACTATGGAACTGATCGTCAGAAAAACCGGCATGCTTACATCCGTGCAGGACCTGGGACGCTGGGGATACCAGTCGAGCGGTGTTCCTGTAGCGGGAGCGATGGACCTTCCTGCCCTCAGGCTGGGGAATACGATGCTTGGAAACCCGGAAAATGCCGCAGCTCTTGAAGTCACACTCCTGGGACCTGAGATAGAAGTCAGAGGCGATGGAGCGGCAGTCTTCGCCGGGGCGGATCTGGGATTCAGTGTGAACGGGAAGGCAGAGGGATCCTGGAACGTTGTTCTGCTGAAGGACGGAGACGTGATAACTTTTAAAGGTCTCAGGGGGAAGGGATGCCGCGGGAATCTTTGTTTTGCCGGCGGGATAGATGTGATCCCGGTGATGGGGAGCCGTTCTACGTATATGCGAGCAAAGATCGGCGGAGTAGAGGGACGGGCCCTTAAGAACGGGGATGTCATAAAAGTTGGGGAACCTTCACCTCTTTGGAAGAGGATGGGTGGTTTTCATATTCCTGAAGAACTGCATCTGACACAGGATCCGGAAGCGCCTCTTGCGTTGATCACAGGTCTCCAGGAGGACGCGTTTACTGAAGAGGGTAAAAAACTGCTGTTTGAGTCGGAATACACTATCACCGCGGAATCCGACAGGATGGGCTGCCGCCTGGAAGGTCCGAAGATCGGGCATACGGAAAAGGGTGCGGACATAGTTTCTGACGCGATACCGCTTGGAGCGGTACAGATACCCGGGCATGGGATGCCAATAATAATGCTTGCGGACCGCCAGACGACCGGGGGCTACACGAAAATAGGAGTGCTCTCACCGCTTTCTATTGAAGCCCTTGTTCAGAAGATGCCGGGAAACAGAGTCCGTTTCCGGAAGGCAGAAGTATGTGAAGGGGCCGATGAACAGAAGAGGATCAGTGATGCGGTCCGGAAGGTAAAGGAACTTCGCGCCTCACACGTTTCACGTTCTGGTACCAAGGCCGCGGTGCCTGCTTCTGCAACTCTCCCGACGCATTTTAAGCTGACGATTGACGGAAAGAGCTACGACATAACCTGTGAAGAAATATCGTGACAAGGAGTGAGCATAAATGTACAAAATAGACCTGAACAGTGACATCGGAGAGAGCTTTGGAGCATACTGCATGGGAGATGATGAGGCTGTAATGGATGCGGTAACATCCGCCAACGTTGCATGTGGTTTTCATGCCGGCGATCCTCTCGTAATGAAGAAAACGATCAAAAACTGCGCCGCAAAGGGAGTTGCAGTCGGCGCGCATCCCGGATATCCCGACCTGGTCGGTTTCGGACGCCGGAACATGAAGTGTACTCCCGAAGAGGAGTATGCGGACTGTCTCTATCAGATCGGCGCACTGAGCGCCTTCTGCCGCACTAACGGACTGGCCCTGCAGCATGTCAAACCGCACGGAGCGATGTACAACCAGGCTGCGAAGGATCCGGGACTTGCAAGGGCGATAGCCCGTGCAGTAAAGGACTCGGGTGAGAACATTATACTGATGGGACTTGCAAACTCTGAATTTGAGAACGCTGCAAAAGAGATGGGTGTGCCATTCGCCGCGGAGGCATTCGCGGACAGGGGATATATGCCTGACGGTTCTCTGGTGCCGCGTTCACAGCCGGGAGCGATCATCCACGACGTTGAAGAGGCCGCTAAACGTGTTGTGCGTATGGTCACAGAGGGAACGGTCGGGGCTGTTGACGGTACAGTCATAAACTTCCGTCCCCAGTCGATATGCATGCATGGGGATACGCCGGAGGCAGTCGATATGGCGAAGACCGTCCGCAGAGAACTTGAAGCTGCCGGCGTAAAAGTTACAAATTTGAAGGAGGTCGTTCTGGGATGACACTGCCGTTTGATATAGCACCGTACCGCCACGCATCACCGAAGGAGATGAGGGAACTCATCAGAAAAGGTGAATGGACTCACCCGACATCAGGTCTTTCACACTGCCATGTGCAGGCCAATATGATAGTGCTGCCCAAAGACTGGGCTTACGATTTTCTGGTTTTTGCCCAAAGAAATCCCAAACCCTGTCCGATACTGGACGTAACAGAGCCCGGCGACGGCGAGGCGAAGCTCATAGCTCCGGGATCAGATGTAAGGACGGATATTCCAAGATACCGTGTATGGGAAAACGGCGTACTAAAGGACGAGCCGACAGACGTCCTGAAGTACTGGAGGGATGACCTTGTCGCATTCCTGATCGGCTGTTCCTTCTCGTTCGAGGGAGCCCTTCTGGAGGCAGGTATCCCGATCAGGCACATGGAATGCGGTTGCAACGTTCCTATGTATATAACGAACATGCAGTGCCATACGGCAGGTCGCTTAAGCGGACCAACGGTGGTAAGCATGAGGCCTGTCAAACATTCACAGGTCGTAAGGGCCGCACTTTGCACCGGACGTTTCCCTGCAGTTCATGGAGCTCCCGTACATGTTGGAGATCCGGCAGCAATAGGAATAAAGGATATCAACAGGCCTGAGTTCGGAGACCCTGTAGAAATAAGAGAGGGTGAAGTCCCTGTGTTCTGGGCATGCGGAGTGACTCCCCAGGCTGTAGTCATGAACAGCAAGCCTCCATTTGCGATAACTCATGCTCCCGGACACATGTTCATAGCAGACCCAAAGGATTCTGACTACTCGACATTCTAGTAAGAAAAACATAGGGAACTCAGACTCAGTCCACTAAGATCAGACAGAATAAGATCAGACGGCCGCTAATTATCCGGCCGTCTGATCTTATTCTGAACTTATTATATGAGCAAGGTTTTTATCCCTACATTCGTTGAATTTGTCCCGCCAGTCATAGGACCAGTGGAGGAGTCCCTGTTTTTGCCTCAGCCTTGGCTGCCAGGGGTTTTTGTGTATCTGAGCGGAATGCCTGGTACAGAACTGTCGCCAGCGGTTTATCTGGATCTCGTCCTCACCAAGCCGTCTCCCAAGATAATAGTTGCAGTACCACTGGAACCAGCCAAGCTTGTCCGTCATGATCCATCCCTTTTTCTGCCACTCAGAAAGAGACATTCCCGATGATACCTTGAAAAAATTCATGGAAACATCCGGCCTGTTGCCTTTGGGCAGTACATTGTCACCGGTAAACCATTCAAATGGCAACTGATCTCTTACACTGTTAAGATATGTTCCGCCGAAGACCCCCATATCCAGCATCTCCTTTGGAGTATATGCGGGATAAAAGCGCGGATCCCACAGGGATCCGTTTATAATGAGCTTCTTAGTCTCAGAGGATATTTCTCCTCCGTATCCCTCATCCCCTTTGATCAGGCGGGGATCCAAAATCATACAGCCTTTCTGGGTGAGGACTTCTCTTCAAGGGTTGACAGAACTTTCTGAGGATCCCTTACCTTGCTCAAAAATATCATTGAAGCGATTATGTATGGCTTGAAGCTTGCCTGTTTGAACAGGGGCACTCGGTATCTCTCAAACACTGATGCGGCCACCTCTCCTGCCTCGCAGCTGACCCCCGAGATGTCTGCAGGGAGGCAGTGCAGGTAAAGGGCTTTTCCGTCTTTAGTCATTTTCATCATATCTTCGGTGCATTCCCAGTCCTTATGGAGGGCGTTCTGTGCAAGGAGTTCCTTTTCAAGAGCCCTAATCCCGTCATGATCACCCGCTCCGTAAAGATCTGTCCTCTTCTGCATTGCCTTGAATGGAGCCCAGCTCTTGGGGTAGACCAAATCCGCTCCATCAAAAGCCTCTTTCATACTGTTTGTCTTTGTGAAGCTGCCTCCTGATACCCTTGCGTTTTCCTTTGCGATATCCTCAACTTCAGACATGATCTCATAGCCTTCCGGGTGTGCAAGTGCAACTTCCATACCCATCCTTGTCATCAGCCCTACCACACCCTGGGGGACAGAGAGTGGCTTGCCGTAGGATGGGGAGTATGCCCATGTCATAGCGATCTTTTTGCCCTTAAGCTTTTCAATGCCGCCTGATTCATGGATCATATGGAGCATGTCGGCCATTGCCTGCGTGGGGTGGTCTATGTCGCACTGGAGGTTGACAAGAGTCGGCCTCTGTTCGAGTATGCCGTCCCTGTATCCCTCTTTGACAGCATCGACGACCTGGTGCATGTAGGCATTGCCTTTCCCTATGTACATATCGTCCCTTATCCCGATCACATCGGCCATGAATGAGATCATGTTGGAAGTCTCGCGTATCGTCTCGCCGTGTGCTATCTGCGACTTGCCCTCATCAAGGTCCTGGACTTCCAGCCCGAGCATGTTGCATGCCGAGGCGAAGCTGAAACGGGTCCTTGTTGAGTTGTCGCGGAAAAGGGATATTCCGAGCCCGCTGTCAAAGACTTTAGGGGAGATGTTATTTTCTCTGAGGCATCTGAGAGCTTCTGCCACGGTAAAGACAGCATCAAGTTCGTCCCTGGTCTTCTCCCATGTGAGGAAGAAATCGTTTTCATACATATCTGAAAAATTCAGGCCGTTCAGTTTTTTAACAAAGGGATCCATTCTCATTTTGTCGATTCCTCCATTGTCATTTTAGTTGATCACTTCTTGTTTTCACAATAAAGTGCGGGCAGTGCCGCATAGACCGCGGCGCACTTCACAAGGTCTGCCTTCCAGGTGATCTCGTTGGGAGCATGGGCCTGTGCCTCTTTACCCGGTCCGAATCCTATGCAGGGTATTCCGAACCGTCCCATGACAGAGACACCGTTCGTCGAAAAGGTCCATTTGTCGACCACGGGCTCGCCGAACATGCCCCTGTAAGACTCAGCCATCGCCTTTGTTGCGGGATGATCTTCCGGGATGACCCATGTGGGGAAATAGCACTCCGTGGGATATGTAAGCTCTGTCCAGCTAGGTCTGTCGTATTTGTACATTGATACTTCCGCGTTGTATTTTTTTACAGAGGGCAGGGCGCGTATCTCTTCAAGTGCCATCTCCCAAGTCTCTCCGTCCGTCAGTCTGCGGTCGACCGATATAGCGGCCATGTCAGCGACAGCGCAGCGTGAGGGAGAGTTGTAGAATATCTCTGATACGGCAAGAGTCCCCTTGCCAAGGAACGGATCGAAGTGCAGCCTGTCGTTAAGTGCCTGTACTTCCTTTATGATGTCAGCCATCTTGTAAATGGCGTTATCGCCTCTCTCCGGTGCCGATCCGTGACAGGATACTCCCTTGACCTCAACACGTATCTCCATCCTTCCGCGCTGTCCGCGGTAGATGTTTCCGTCAGTGGGTTCTGTTATGACAACGAATTCAGGCCTGATACCGTCCACGTTGACTATGTACTGCCAGCAGAGACCGTCGCAGTCCTCTTCCTGGACCGTTCCGGTGACCAAAACTTTGTATTTGTCCGAAAGCAGGCCAAGATCCTTCATTATCTTAGCTCCGTAGACAGAAGAGACTATGCCTCCAAGCTGGTCCGAAGCGCCCCTGCCGCCTATCTCGGTCTCGTTTTCATATCCCCTGTAAGGGTCGAATTTCCAGTTAGAGAGTTCTCCGAGCCCGACTGTGTCTATGTGTGCGTCGTATGCGATCAAAGTCTTTCCTGAGCCCATATACCCGAGGATGTTGCCCATCCCGTCTATCTTTACATCATCAAAGCCAAGTTCCTTCATCTCTTCTTCGATGCGTTTTATTACGCACTCTTCCCCGCAGCTTTCACCAGGTATAGCAATAAGGTCGCGAAGAAATTTTGTCATCTCTTTTTCATAGCCCTGTGCTGCCTTTTTGATAGCTTCAAAATCCATGCCCCTATCCCTCCGATGTGGTCGTATAAGCTGCCCTGGAGTCTATATTCCCCCATGGTCACCAATTCAATATAACACAGCAGTATACTTAGTCAACTGCCTTTACGATAGCTTCGTTATCGTAAAGGCCGGCAAGCGATAGGCAAGCATGGGCGAGCGGTTGGCGAGCAGTTGTAAGGGCAGTCGGAAATAACATCCGACTGGGAATTTGCAGCTTTTCAAGCTGTGATGAATTTGCATCGCTTCGCATCGCGGAGAATTGCGGCCAAGAGCCGCGGAGATTCAGAATCACTGTCGATGCGGCCATTGGCCTTACTCTCCGTCGTTCCCGAATGTTCCTGTCGGGAATCCGGTGGCTTCAGTTTTAGAGTCCATAAATTCAGTCGCAGCAAGGATCTAAAGACACTGGATCCCCGACAGCATCGCTCGGGGAAGACGGAGATTCTTGATCAAAGTCTCAATTCACCGCCGGATGGGTCTTCCGGCAAATTCTCCGCGATGCGAAGCGAGCAAATTCTCCGCAGCCTAAAGGCTGCAAATTCTCCAGC
>ENA-UOOH01000111-UOOH01000111.1-fermentation-metagenome-genome-assembly--contig:-NODE-111-length-95582-cov-4.103405_pt1 | contig 95582 bp, 95 predicted proteins | sample MGYA00245778_ERZ724025 | MGnify/ENA primary metagenome ERZ724025 (study PRJEB28704, sample SAMN03018313) | fermentation metagenome | biome: anthropogenic terrestrial biome; feature: soil; material... | reverse complement strand
TTTCCTCAAATCTGCCAATGCGTGTGACAACGCCTGCCCGGAGATATTTATGGATCCGCGCCCATGCCGGGCGCACAACAAAGACGCCGCAGATCTGATATGATGCTGTGGCGTCTTTTATAAACTCTCTGGCCTAATCTTATCTAACGCAGCACATTTCCGGCAATAACCATTCTCTGTGCCTCGGAGGTTCCTTCATAGATTTCGGTTATTTTAGCATCGCGCATCAGGCGCTCCACCTTCTGTCCTTTGATGTAGCCATAGCCTCCGTAAATCTGAACCGCCTTCACGGTGTGGCGCATAGAGCACTCGGCAGCAAACAGCTTGGCCATAGCCGCCTCTTTACTGAAGGACTTGCCCTGATCTTTCAGATAACAAGCACTATGAGTCAAATAGCGTGCTGCAGCAACCTCGGTTGCCATATCGGCAATCCACCATTGAACGGCCTGGTTTTTGCTGATGGGTTTATTAAATTGAATCCGTTGTTTAGAATAAGCTATCGACTCGTCCAGGGCGGCCTGCGTGATGCCGACTGCCTGAGCGGCTATGCCGATGCGACCGTGATCAAAGCTATTCATGGCTATCTTTAAGCCATCTCCCACCTTACCGACTATGTTATCTTTAGGTATGCGGCAATCCTTAAATATGATTTCTGAAGTCTGCGAAGCCCGGAGGCCCATCTTGGCAAAATGTGCCCCAACCCGCATCCCTGCTGTCTCTTTAGGAACAATGAAACAAGTCATGCCCCGGCCGCCTTCTTCTTTTTCCACCCAGGCGAAGGTGATGTATGTATCCGCTACCGGGCCGTTGGAGCAAAAGGTCTTGGTGCCGTTTAAGACCCACTCGTCACCATCCAGAACCGCAGTTGAGGTGGCAGCCCCGACATCAGTGCCGGCTCCGGGCTCAGTTAAGGCAAAAGCCCCCAGGTGTTCACCTTTGGCCAATGGAGTCAGGTATTGTTTCTTTTGACCCTCATTCCCAAAAAGCAACAATGGCATGCAAACCAGGCCGGTATGTACGGACATGGTAAAACCTGTAGCGGCGCAAAAATAGGAAAGCTCTTCCACCGCGATGGCGTAGGTCAGATAATCGGTGCCGGCTCCGCCATACTCCTGGGGAATCGGCATTCCCATCCAACCGCCTTCGCCGAGCTTTTGGATGACCTCGGCAGGAAAGCGGCTGTTCTCATCGATTTCTACCGCTATCGGATCTACATAGGTCTTGCCAAACTCTCGCATGTTCTCTCTAACCAGTACCTGCTCCTCTGTTAGCTGGAAATCCATTACTCTCACTCCTTTTCACCATATTGTACTCCGCCTGCGCACAAAAACTCAGGCGGCAATATCCCGTCGTAACTGAATTGTATAAAACAGGCAAATGCTTTGTCAATCATATATTTGTATGCAAAGTATTGCAGGAATCTTGCCATTTCCTGGCTGCAGGTCTGATAATGTCGAATAAAATCTAGTCTGCTAAAAATGAGTGCTGTGTATGGATCATACCATGACAGGAAATTAAGGTAAGTTATGAACCGTGATTCAGCTCTTCCAGCAATTTCTTAAGAAAGGCCGACTCCTGGGGTTCCAGTCTCTCCAGAGCCTTCTTGTTGGCCCGTTCGATAGCGGCATTGACCGGTTCGTTCAGGGCCCGGCCCTGTTCGGTCAACATAACCCGTACAGCCCTGCGATCCTTGGGATCGGGCTGGCGGCTGATCAGGGACTTGTTTTCCATCCGGTCCAGTATACCGGTCACAGTGGATCCGTCCAGATAGAGCCGTTCGGATAGCTGCTTGGCAGTCTGGCCATTTTCGTCCCAGAGACACTTTAATACTGCATATTGACCCGGGGTCACGCCATACGGTGCCAGTTCAGCTTTAAATAGCTGCTGTACTGCGTTCTGAGCTTTAGTCAACACAAAATTCACGCATTGTTCTAATTCCATTAAATTACTCCTTAAATCGCTATATAGTATTGATTATAACATAATGTGGACGCAAAATATTTATCGGGTTGAGATTACGCAACAGGCTTGATCAGGCCTGGCTTTTAAGACCGGCAACGGGCTTAAATACCGGCATAAGCTGACCGTTTATCGCTCTTACCACCATTTCAACCCCCATATCCACATGAACCGCTTCCGGGCTGCAATCGACTATGCGGGTAGCCAGACGAACCCCCTCATCCAGGGTGACCAGGCTATAGATATAAGGAACATCGTCATCTGCCAGGCTCTGTACGTGAATGATGCTGTAGCTGTACACCCTGCCCTGTCCCTGGCTTTTTCTCCACTCCAGTTGCTGGTCCAAACACCCCGGGCAATGACTGCGAGGGTAAAAAGTATGCTCCTGACAGTTTAAACAGTATTGCAGCCATAATTCTCCCTGTTTCAAATGCTGATAGTAAATTCGGGTTTGATCATCACACATGCTCCGTCCTCCCTAACACCAGGCTGCTCTCCGTACTCATCACACCGCCATTGCCGTTTACAAAGGCCAGGCGGTTTTGGGGAACCTGGCGTATCCCGGCCTCCCCCCGCAATTGGCGAACTGCCTCGATAATATGCGACATACCCCCGGCAAATGAAGGCTGCCCCATGGAAAGCTGGCCTCCATGGGTGTTGCATGGAAAATCGCCCTGATATGTCAGATTGTGCCGGGCTACAAACGAGCCCCCTTCGCCCTTGGCGCAGAAGCCGGCGTCTTCCAAAGTGATCAGTACTGTGATGGGATAACAATCATAGAGTGAAACCAGATCAATGTCTGCAGGGCCGCATTCAGCCATGGCAAAGGCCCGCTGGGCCGATTCCTTCACCGGGCTGATAGTTATCTCCTCCGAATACACAATGGAATTATGCGTGCAGGCCTCTCCCCAACCCAGAACACTAACACTGCGGTGCGTATTCATATCGCTGCTGGCCCGGCTGACAACCGCTGCCGCGGCACCGCTGCAGGGGCGGACTATCTCCAGGAGATGCAGGGGGTCGGTAATAAGCAGCGACTGTAATACCTCTTCGATGGTGAGCGGAGCCTGGTTGAATAGAGCCAGGGGATTGTGCAGGGCATTAAAGCGCTGATCCACGGCAATTTTGGCCATTTGCTCAGGGGTAGTACCGTAGAGATGCATATGCCGGCGCGCGATTAAAGCATATCCGGTATTGAATCCCATGGGCAGATAAGGCAATTCAAAATCTATTTCCGCCTGGGACATCACTGACATTTTGCCCTCAAGGGTATTAAAGACCTGGCTGTCCCAAACCCCGCCGCTCAGGCACAGACAATTATCGCATATGCCTGCTTCAACCAGCATGGCCGCCCGGGCTACAGCTCCAGCCGCACTGGCTCCCCCCAATTCCACCATATTGAGAAAAACCGGTTTAATCTGCAAATACTCGGCTACCTGGGCCGGCCACATAAAAGCGCTGTCTTCGCTGGGAGGAGTGACCAGGAGCCCATCTATATCGCGTTTTTGAAGGCCCGCATCCTCAATCGCCAAACGGCTGGATTCAGCCAGCAAGGCCAGGGTCTTTTGTCCATATGCGGTTTTATGCGGAGCCAATTCAGAAATCCCGGTAATTAAGGCACGCTTCTTTTTCAATACCCAAGCCTCCTTTCCTTTTCCCATGATACCGCATGCCGGGCAGCTTGTCTAAACACATACCGGCGCATTTTCTGCACTGCGGCACGGCCTGAGGGATAAGCATTTGCCCGGTACTGCCGTGCATTTTCAGAAGGATTTAAGAAAGGGCCAGAGGATCAAACAGGGGGTGAATACCTCACCCCCTGAGCTCTCTTATTTTAGCGGGACAGAACAACCTCTGGCTTGTTTTCTGCCTGCAAGTAAGACTCCAGATGGGGCATGAAATAAGGAATGATATCGGGCAGCATCTTGGGCATGAGGTCGGCCATGGCCGGTGGCATCAAGTCCGGCATCTGTTCGGCCATAAAGTCGGGCATAGGCACCTTGGCCTTGACCATTTCCAGCATTTTAGGCATCACCCTGGGCAGCATACCCGGCAACAGGATGGGAAAGAGCCTGGGCATCACAGGCTTCATCGCTGCAATCAGAGGTTTTTTTAGCGCCGGTTTCCGGCTTCGCAGCCACTTCATCATACCCGCCATTGGACCGGGCATGGCCTGAATCAGGTCATCCATCATCTCGGCCATCATATCCGCCATTCCCCGCGGGTTTAACATGCGTATCATAATATCGAAAGGCACCCAGTCCCGTTCCATCACAGCTTCACTGTCGGGAATATCATAACCGCAGGCCCGGGCTGCAACCGTAGCCAGATCGCGTACTTGAATATCCATGTTGTTAACCCGGCCAGATACCTGCAGTTGAAAGCGGCAGCACGGACAGGCGGTGATTATGGTTTGGGCCTGCACCTTTTGGGCATCGTTCAGCCTTACCTGGCCGATGCGGGCGGCAGCCTCGGGGTCAGCCACCAGAGTCATCACCGACCCGCAGCAGTGGGCTTGTGAACGGTTAAACTCCATTTCCTGGTAGTCAATGCCGGGAATAGCCTGAATAAGCCGGCGGGGTGCCTCGTATACACCGCTGGCCCGCCCCATGTGACAGGGATCGTGGTAGGTGAATCTCCCTTTTAAAGTTTCAGGTATTTCAAATCGGCCGGCAGCGATCTGTTCCGCCAGTACCTCGGAGTAATGTTTGGCGGTAAAATGGTATTGCTCTCCCCGGTCTAACATCCAGCGCTTATAGTAAGTCTCCCACACCAGGCGGCAGGCCGGGCAGGAGGTAACAATGGTTTTGACGCCTTTGCTTTTCATCAATTCTATATTATGGTCCATTATAGCTTCCCAAGCATCCCAGCGCCCGGCCATCAACATGGGTATCCCGCAGCAGGCCTCTTCTTTCCCCAAATAAGTGAACTCGATCCCGGCCTTATCCAGCAATCTGGCAGTGGCAAGCGCCACATCCTGCTCAACAAATGCAGAGGTACACCCGGGAAAGTAGGCAATTTCCGCCCGGTCTTTAATCTTGCTTCTAAGATCATCGGGCAGCCAGGCATCACGGTCCTTGGCATAGCGGGCCCAGATATTCCACTCTTTACGGGCACTGGCTTCCATAATATGAAAGGCGGGCAGAGAATGAAATCCCTTTTCCTCAACCAGCTGTCCGCGCAGTGTCATCCAGGCGGGTTCAATGGGCATTTCCAATTGGCACCTGGCGTTGCAGGTTTCACAGGTGGTGCAGGCCAAAAAGGTTGAAACGTCCGCCTGAGTCAGCCTGGTCTTGCCTTCGGCCACCATTTTCAACAGCCGCCACTTGCCGCGCGGTGATTGCGATTCCCATCCCCGCCCATAATACTGGTCGCAGCTGTCCACACAGTATCCGCAGGAAGAACATGTATAGCTCAACCAGGCCACTTCGGCAGGAAGTCCCGATTGGGGCCGGGGATGCTCGGCCGGGGGATTACCGGGAAAACGGTTGGCTACGGCAGTTATGACCCCCTCCCAGGACAGAGCCTGGCGAACCGCCCGGGCCAGTAAGGTTGTATCGATGGTCTTGCCGGGGTTCATAATCCCCGCCGGGTCGGTTCGCTTTTTCATGCTTTTTAGCGATTCCACGGTCTGAACACCCAGCAGCTGCGGAGCGAACGCGGAGAAGTACATTCCCAGTCCATAAGGCCTGCCTCCGTTTTGCAGGGCGATTTTAAGCACGGTCAGGGAAAGTCCGAAAGCAGCATTAAAGCCCAGCTTGCGCTCATCGTGGGGGATGAATCCTAACAGTACCAACTCTTTGCCCCTGACCGCAAAGCCTTCCAGCAGCAGGGGAAGAGCGATCTTATGCTGCAGCCCGTGTAAAACCGCCGCCAGCCCGGAGGCCGGCACCACCACCTCAGCAGGTATCAGTGAAGGCCCCAGGCGCTTGGCTTTCATGGGGCTAAAGCGGTTTTCCCACTCGTGTAAGGCAGTCTCATCATCTAATAATGCCCCGCCATGTTTAGCGGCCATGTCGCCCAGCAGCTCCCGGGCTGAAGAGGAGTGCCAATAGGCCGCCAGGACGATGAATTGTTCCGGAACCTCAAGGCGATCCCGGCCCGGGCCATGGTGGGGGTTAAGCGGCATGCGGTTGCGGTACCGGGCTGCTTCAGGATTACTGAAACTAAGCGACCATAAAGGCACCTGCTCTTCATATAGGGCTTCTATAAATTGAGCCGCAGCGCTGGCCTGATCAAAGGCAAAAGCCTGCACCTCCAGTTTTTCCAGGGGCATGACCCTGAACTCGATGCTGCTGATGAAGCCGCTGATGCCTGATGCGTTAACAACCAGATCCAGATCTTCACCTGAAAGAACCTTTATCTCGCCGTCAGGTTGGACCAGACGCACCTGTAAAACGCTGTCCCTGAAATAGCCGGCCTCATAGCTGCCAATTCCGGCCCCTCCGGTTGCCAGCCAACCGGCCGCAGTTGAGGCGGGATAACTGGTGGGGTAGGATTTCAAGGTCAATCCCCGCTCTCTGAGCCTCCGGTCAATATCCTCCCACACCGCACCGGGCTGCACCTTAATGCTGCAGGCCCCGGTGTCAATTGCCATGATCTTGCGCATGCGGTTGAACTCCACTACCATGCCGCCTTGAAAAGGCACGGTGCCTCCGTACCCCGAAGTGGCCTTGCCGCGGGCTATCAAGGGGATTTTATTATTCTGGGCCCATACCGCTATTTGAACCAGTTCGTCCTCATCCCGGGGCTGCACTATGGCGGCCGGTTCCGAATGGCCGGCCATACCGCTCAGAAGGCCCGGCAGGGCCGCTACATCAGAGCTATAAAGCTGCCGTTCCCTCTTCTCAAAATTAATCCTATCACCGAAAATATCCTGCAAATACCGCCTTTGTTGAGATGTCAATTCCATTACCTTACCCCCCTTGGGTATATTGTATCTTGATTCAATTATATGCCTGCCAAGATATAAAGGCAATAGTATTAAGCGGCATTGACAAATCAGGCAGAAGATTGGTCCTGACAAATATTGCGTAGTACGAATATACAGATGTTAACAAAAGCAGGCGGCTGACAGCAGGGCGTAAAGCCGGCCGCCCTCTTGGCGCTGCGCCCTGACTGATGACGCCACGGCTGGCAAAAAGGCGGCCGGCTTATCCATGAGGAATAAACTCCGGTTCTGCGGCAAGGTGTATGAGGTGTTCAGAATTGCTATTCTTGCAGGTTGTCGATCTGCTGTTTGATTTCATCGATTTGTCGGTATAGGGTATCGATTTTCTGGCAGATTTCCATCAATTCGGCCTCGGCATTGGCATTGTTGCGATAAGCGGCGTAGAGCTTATCTCCCAATTCGGTTTTGAGTTGGGTAATGTCACGCTCCAGATTAGAGATATTGAGTTTCAACTTTCCGCTTTCCAGAAGTTTGCCTGATTTTTGCGCCAGCTTATTGGCCTGTTCCTCTAATTTCTCCTTGTTGAACTTGAACATAAATCGTCCTCCTCAAGCAATTGATCATGTTGATTTCATTCTATATTGCCTGTTTAACAATGACAACCGCATTCGGTGCCAAAGCCGAATAAAGGACCGGGGTTAAAACCCCGGTCCTGAAGCCTGTCAATTGCCTAGGTCAGCTTGTGGATAAATATGCCGCTGCGCAGTTTGGGTTCAAACCAGGTTGACTTGGGGGGCATGATCTTACCGGCATCAGAAATGGCCATTAAATCGGCTATAGTGGTGGGGTACATGGCGAAAGCGATTTTCATGTCATCGGCCACCCTGCTTTCCAACTCCTCCAGGCCGCGAGCCCCGCCAACAAAATCGATGCGTTTGTCGGTACGGGGGTTGGTGATCCCCAGAATGGGCCCCAGGAGATTGTTCTGCAATATAGACACATCCAGGCGCGCCACCGGGTCAAGGACATCATAGGTGCCCGGCCGGGCTTTTAGAATATACCAGCTGTCCTCCAGAAACATGCCATAGGTTTTGGGCGCCCGGGGTTGGTAAGGACCCGGCCCGGAATAGGCAGTAACCTCAAAATCTTTTTCCAAGAGGCTTAAGAACTCTTCCCGGCTGTGATTGTTTAAATCCCGAACCAGGCGATTGTAATCCATTATGTAGAGATCGTGATCGGGGAAAATAACGGCCAGAAAATAATTGTATTCTTCCCGGCCAGTATGATGGGGATTATCAGCTCTGCGCTGCAGGCCCACCTGCACCGCTGAAGCGGAACGGTGATGGCCGTCGGCGATATACAGCCTGTCGATATGGGCGAACAGCTCCACCAGACTCAGAATCACTTCGTCATGGTCGATGCTCCACACGGTATGGCCAATACCGTCCTCGGATACAAAATCATAAAGGGCCTGGTGCCTACTTATCCAGGCCTGAATTATCGCGTTGATTTGCTCCTGGCTGCGATAGGTAATGAAAATGGGCCCGGTTTGCGCATCACAGCTGTCAACATGGCGGATGCGGTCCTGCTCCTTATCGGCCCGGGTCAGTTCATGCTTTTTGATAATATCATTGAGGTAGTCGTCTATGGAAAGACAAGCCACCAAACCAGTCTGTGCGCGCTGCCCCCGTTGCTGCCGGTAAATATATAAACGAGCGGTTTGGTCCTGAATAAAAACCCCTTCAGCCGCCATTTTGTCCAGATTGCTTCTGGCTTTGACATAAACCCGCTCATCATAGAGGTCGATACCGGCTTCCAAATCTATTTCCGCTTTATCAACATGCAAGAATGAGTAGGGGTTGTCGCGTACCATTTCTCTGGCTTCCGCACTGCTCATCACGTCATAAGGCAGTGCAGCCACCCGGTCCACTAAAGACGGGATGGGCCGCAGCGCTCGAAACGGTCTGATTACTGCCATAATAGTCCTCCTCAATAATTAATAATCAGGATCCGAGCTGAAGGATATCCTCAATATGCCCCAGTAATTCTTGAATATCCTCCAGAGTATGATCTGCCATATGGGCGATGCGGAAAGTCTTGTCTTTCATCTTGCCATAGCCGTTGGATATTTGGAATCCCCGCTCTCCCAGTTGGCGGTTGAGATCGGCCACATCGATGTTGCGGTTATTGGTGATGGCGGTTAAGGTATCGGAGAGGTAGCGCTCGTCAGCAAACAGGGCAAAATACTTCCTGGCCCATGACCTGACATACTCCGCCATCTGCCGGTGTCTTTCGCAGCGTTTTTCCAGACCCTCGGTGAGGATGCGTTCCAGCTGAAAATCCAGGGCATACATATGACTTAAAGAAGGTGTCGAAGGATACTGGTGATCCTTATTCCTGATATATTCATATAGCTGCAGCAGATCCAAATAGTAGCCGCGGAAAGGGACTTCCTTGGCGCGCTCGATGGCCTTCTGCGAAAAGGTGCAAACGGCCATTCCGGGCGGCAGACCCAGGGCCTTTTGAGTTGAAGTTATGCAGATATCAACCCCCAGATCATCAACATGAATCGGGGTGCCTCCGGTTGAACTGACGGTGTCCAGGCAATAGACTACCTCAGGATGGCTTTTTACCACCGCAGCTATATCCTGAACCGGATTCATCACCCCGGTGGAGGTTTCGTTATGGGTGATGGTGATCAGGTCATATTTGCCGGAAGACAGAACTTCATCAATCATATCGGGGGTATTGGCCCGGCCCCACTCCACTTCGAATAAATCAGCCGGAACATTGTTATTGGACGCAATATCAAACCACCTTTTACCGAACGCGCCAACGGAAAAAACCGCCGCTCTCCTGGCCGTGCAGGATCTTACCGCTCCTTCCATCAATCCGCTGCCGGAGCTGGTCGATAATAGGATTTCATGCTGAGTGGACCACAGGGTTCTCATTTTATCGCTGATGCGGCCTTGCAAAGCCGAGGCGTCTTTACTGCGGTGCCCGATCATGGGGCTTGCCATCTTCTGTAGTACTTCCGGGCGCACTTCAACCGGACCCGGGATAAACAACCTTTTATGCATTCTGCCAGCCTCCTAGACAATCATCTTCAGGGTCTTTTACTATTCTACTGATTTCCAGCTTTTTTCTCAATAATGGCTTCAATTTACCTGATTTCCTGGCAATAAATCACTCCACCCAAAATCATACTACGATTTTGCAAGCATACAGTTGTGGCCGTTATGCATCAACCCGGGCTGCATTCTATGATATACTGATGCTAAGCTTATTTTTAGCTGATACCGTCATATATATTTTCTATATTTTTTCGGTACAGTTTGTAGTCAGTGATCATGCTTTCCGCAACCGGTGTCGGAATAATAACATGGCATCTATCAATATAATAAGGAACATATACTCGTATGTGGGAATCAATAGTTCGCCTTTTAGAACAATACGGCATTTGGGGGCTGCTCTTCACTGCTTTTGCGGAATCTTCTTTTCTGCCTCTGGCACCCGATTTCTTTCTCATCCCCTTGAGTCTGGCCATGCCGCATTGGGCATTGCTCCTGGCTTTACTCACCACCGCCACGTCTATCTGCGGGTCAGCATTCGGTTATTACCTGGGTTCTTGCATCGGCAAGCCGCTGCTTAAAAAACTGGTCTCGCGGCGCAGTCTGGCTCGCATCAAGATTATTTTCAACCGTTATGGAGGCTGGGCTATACTTATCGCGGCATTGATTCCCCTGCCCTTCAAAATCTTTACCATTTCGGCGGGGTCATTTTCCATGCATTTCCCCAAATTCATCATCGCTGCTTTGGTCGGCCGGGGGCTGCGTTTTTTTGGAGAAGCCTTACTGGTTATGTATTTGGGCTCCAAAGCCTTGACCCTGATCAAGTCTGACCTTGCCGACTTCAGCCTCATCCTGGCGGCAATCGTAGTTAGTATTATCGCACTGTACAGCTATTGGCGTCGCCGCCATCCGCGTTTGAAAAAGCGCCTTACGGCTTAAAGCCAGTCACTTCTTTAATAATATGGGGCATGTTCCATTCATCTCGGCAGTTAACGGTAAACCATGCATCATCAACACTGGCAGCGGCTACCCCACTGCAGAAGACATTGTCAACCGTTTCTCCTACTGGTAGGGCGAGCACCTCTACCAGCCCGGATGCTGCCCAGCGGCGCCCATACCCGTGAGAAGCCTTTAGGCCGGTGATCCCGGCAGGATACCAGATTTATCCCGACAAAATATAATCATGCCCGGTAAACTGAAGGCGAGGTTCTACGGCAAAAACCGTGCTGTCCCGGTTCATAAGAATCGCGGCAGCCTTAATTTTCACATTTCTAGATCAAGTGGGTTTCAGATTGCGCTCAAAATGTTGTATTATAAGAAAATAAATGATATTTTCCGGGTTGATCCCGGTTGTTTTGTGAATGGGGTATAATTTATGGAATTGCTTGAATATCTATATCATATTGCTACAACATACATTGATGCCTGGGGGTATTGGGGCCTGATTATCGGCATGGCTTTAGAAAGCGCCTGCATCCCCATACCTTCGGAGATTATATTGCCATATGGGGGATACATGGTTTCCCGGGGCATATTGGGATACTGGCAGGCGGTACTGGCTGGAACCCTGGGCGGCACTATCGGCTCATGTATCGCCTACTGGGTGGGTTCAGTGGGAGGACGGCCGTTTATATTGAAATATGGCCGCTACTTCCTGGTCTCGCCGCATGACCTGCAAACCGCTGACCGCTGGTTTACCCGCTACGGGCATCAAGTGGTATTCTGGGCCCGGCTGCTGCCGGTGATAAGGACCTTTATCTCTTTGCCGGCCGGCATTTCCCGTATGGATTTTCGCCGCTTTTTGGTTTATACCATCCTGGGTTCAACCCCGTGGAGCATTATATTCGTCTACCTGGGCCTGAAATTGGGCCAGAATTGGGATCAGGTGCGCAAGGTTTTTGAAGAGTTTGACCTGATAATCCTGGCCGCGCTGATCGCATTGATCATCGCTTATATCGTCATGAAAATTCGCCAAAATCGCTCTGACTCATCCGGCTATTGATACTATTGACCACTATGTTATGATATAATAACTTCCTTAAATAATAGTCGTGTCTGTCGTCCGTACTGTTATCCCGGTGAGTCTATTCTTTTTGATGAGGTAATGAATAGTGAAGCAAAAACCATCACGGAATCTTTGGCGTGAAATCCTGCATAGTTTTGCCAGACCGCGCGAGGCCTTCAGCAGCTACAGCCATTTCGCAGGAGCCATCCTGTCGATCCTGGCCTTGATCGCGCTTTTGCTGCGCCTCCCTGAGGGCAGCAAACCCGGGGCTTACATATCGCTGGCAGTATTTGCGGTGAGCATGTTTCTGCTCTACACCACCAGCGGTTTCTATCACCTGATAGTATCCTCCCAGAAGGTGATCGAGGCCTTGCGCCGCCTGGACCACATCATGATTTATATGCTTATCGCGGGAACTTGCACTCCAGTGTGCGTCATCTTCCTCTCCGGCGGGTGGCGCTGGGGAATGCTGGCGGCTATATGGTCATTGGCCGCCGCCGGGCTGGTTTTCAAATTGCTGTGGATCTCGGCGCCCCGCTGGCTGTCCACCCTTAGCTACGTTTTGATGGGATGGGTGGCAGTGGCCATTCTTCCGCTCTCCAGGTCCCTGGCCGTTTCCGGCCTGGTCTGGCTGGTGGCAGGCGGGTTGTTTTACAGCGTGGGGGCATTGATCTATGCCACCCGTTTTCCCCGCCTGAATCTAAAGGGGTTTGGTTTTCACGAAATCTTTCACCTGTTTGTGCTGGCGGGCAGCAGCAGCCACTTCTGGTTGTTTTTCAGCTCGATATAAGGTCAAACCGCCCAGGTTGAAACTGCCACTTCAAGCCGGGCCATATTATCAGGAATCGGCTCAGTAGTCGCCACCCCGATATAGTGGTCAAGGCCTCCTTTCTCCTCCATGCGCCCTTCAGAAAAGTAATACAGGGCTTTTGTCAGCCCTGTATTTTTTCATTTCATCTTGATTTGCGTGTTTTTGACAGACTCAATTTTAACCGAAGAGGTACTTCTAACCAAGGCCGTCTGTCGCCATGTAATTTAAAAATCGATAAACTTGACCTTTACCCCTTCAACGGTGTCCAGCTCATCGAACAAGGCCTGGATATCTTTCTCCTTCCCAAACAACTGCAGCATAATCAAACCATCCATCGAGCACTGGTCTTCACTGACATCGTGAAATCCCACCCTGGTTTTGATATTGCACCCATACTTGGTTAAGATCTCCTGCACATTGGTCGCATGGTCGGGCCGGTCATTGATTTTGATAGCCATGATTGGACCCATGTAAAAGACCCCTTTCATTTATATTGTGATCGCTGCATCAAGCCCAACGTCTCCGGACTCAGAATGCTCTATATAGCTTGGCATTTTGGACCGCAATTAATGCAAGGCCCGGTTGGCTTTTCCAATCGATTAGATTTCAGTTCCAATTGGGCATGAAGCCATACAATTAAAGCAATAATACTGGTTCCCCACCAGAATGGATTGGTAAAGACGCCAATAATCAACACTGCCCATCATGCGCTTTTGTTCCTCTGGTGAAGCCGCCAGTATCTTTTTCCAAAATGCGATATTGGCCCCCAAACCGTAAGGTTGACAAGTCTTGAAGCATTCATTGACAACTGTCTTTCCTTCTTCATCCAATGCTCTGGCCGGACACTCATCAACGCAAATATTACAGTCAGTGCATAGCTCATCCGTCAGGGGCGGATCAGAAGGCAGATCCAGATCACTGAGAACTGCCGAGAAGTTGACGCGGGTTCCAAAGCGGGGATGGATGATCAGGTTGTGCCGGCCAAATACGCCCAGTCCTGCGGCTTTAGCGGCATGCCGCAGAGAGACCTGGCCCACCGCCCCACCGGTTTCTTTCAACATGGCGAAAGGGTTCGAACCTGGCACCGCATAAGCTCTGGCGTTATATTTGCTTTCCAGATATCTGGCCAATCGATAGTTTGCTGTCCGCGCAAATTCATACACAGCCTGTCTGCCGGCCATGGCAGTATCTTTATCCTGGCTGTCACAGGAAGACAGTTCTTTGTAAGCCAGAACAATTATTGATTTAATGGCCGGAGAAATCGTCTCGATCCGGGGAGACCTTGGACTGTTATAATCGGCCACAGCCGCAAAGCCGACATCGTCAACCCCTAAACCCAATGCAAACTCCTTAATACTCTGTTTCATAGCTTTACCCTCCCAGTCTATTCTTGACCAGATAGTAACACAGGGTTTATGATTAAACAAATTAATAATAATAACAAATATTATCAATAATTCTAATGATTTTTGAGGTATTTTATGGAGTGGCAGCAGTTGATCGGCTTTTATCATATCGTTAAATCCGGAGGGTTTACTAAAGCGGCCAAGCTAACCTTTCGTACCCAATCCGCCTTGACACAACAAATCAAAAAACTCGAAGCGGAATTGGATTGTCAAATCTTTGAAAGGATCGGCAAGCGCAAGATTTTGCTCACCGCTGCAGGGGAAAAGCTGTTTGATTTTACGCAGCAATTGTTTACCAATTACGAAATACTGCTTGAAGACATCGGGAATTTGAAAGGACTGCACAAGGGAAGACTGAGCATCGCTGCTCCGTTCACTACTTTAAGCCAGCTCTTGCCCCCCAAAATAGAGTTATTTATCAAGCGATACCCGCAGATCGAGCTGTCGCTTTTTGACCGGCCCCAGAACAATGTTTTAGAGATGATTCATGACGGCGAGGTTGATCTGGGGATAACCCTGGAATCTGCAGTCCCGTCAAATTTAGAAAAAATCCGCTGGAAAAAGGTTGAGACGGTGATGATGATACCCGTGGGGCATCCTCTCCTGGATGTGACAGAGGTGAGCCTGGATCATATTTCGCAATACCCTTTGATTTTGCCCCCGAAAGGTTCAACTCCCCGCAAAAAGCTGGAGAGGTATTTTGACGAAAGCGGTTTAACCTATCGGGTAATCATGGAATCCTCTAATATCGAACTGAGTGCTGTTTACGTCGAAATGGGTCTGGGGATTTCCTTTGCGACGATAGTTAGCGATCTACCGGCCTTTGCCCAGAGGGATTTCAGGTTTATATCAATGGGACATTATTTTGACGTTGATTATTTAAGTTTGGTTTTTAGAAAAGATAAAGCCATCAAGTCCATTCTAAAAGCTTTTATTGCAATAGCAGCTCTTGATGACCCGGATGAAACACGGGGATGACACCCCAACATACCGGATGCCTTCACGGTGTCATTCTTTAATTTAAGGTATTGACCCAGCCGGCCTTGCCGGGAGCATATAGAAACCCGTAGGGAGTCACAAAATCTCTCTTGCAAGACCCCAGGGATCTTGGACACTTAAATCTTCTTTCCCCAGCCTGGCAGCATAGCATTGGTCTTTCAGTCCGGCACTCTGCTTTTATTGATAATTCATCAACATCACCCCGGAGACGGCCAGAGCGATCCCGACGATTTTATACAGATTCAAGTCTTCCTGGAAAACCAAAAGCCCCAAAAGCACCGACAGTATACTCACAATCGCTGATGAGAACGGCACAATAAAACTCAGCTCACTATTCGCCACAATCCCTGTCCAGATCAGAAAACTGGTGGCATACATCACCAGGGCCAAAGCCATCTTGCCGCTAATATCGAGATGAAATACGCCATTCTGCAGAATAAAACCGATGGGCTGCCCGCTTAGCTTCATCAGGAACAGGCCGCCTACCGTAAAAAATATGTACGCTATAAAATTTACCATGCTTTTCTCTCTTCTCTCCATCGGATTTGCTCCTAAAGTACCTCGATGCGCCGCTTCCGTTCGGGTAATGGAAGCAGCGCCGAAAGAACCAAAAACGGACAGATCAGCGCAATAAACCACAGATACCGATAATCCTGGGCCGGCATGGTCAGAAAGACCACCGCCGCATTACCGACCACTGGAATATAGAGCACTACCCGCCGATCTCTCTCGATAATCAACGCCAGCAGCAAAATACAGATAATTGCCAGCCAAAACCCGGTTCGCCATAAAAATGTATTGGCCAGATACTGATGGGTCGTCTTCTCAGCATAGGTATTGACGCTGTCGGTCAGCATATTTTCATGCCGCTGAACACCAAACACCGACTGCATTTCCGGCTCTATCGCCGTAGTATAATTATTATTGTAACTGAACGGATCCTGTGTCACCGACCACATGGTCACAGCCAAATTGAACTTATCCCCTAAGACGATATCAGGAAATTGTCTCATAGTGGAGACATAGCTGGCGAGCGCTGCCCCGGTGCCGACTGCGGACAAATTATTTAAAAACCGGGGGATATTGCTGGAATAAGTATCTGCAAAATAGGGATTATAAAACTCCTTGAGCTGCTCCGGCGTCGCCACTGACTCCACCAGCTGACGGGCTCCCTCATTCATGCTGGCTTCACGTCCGGAAAAATACACCGCCCCCAGCCCCTGATAAATGGGCCGCAGTTTCATTCCCGGCGGATTGGGATTGGCATCGAGCTGCGCAGGCGTCACCACATTGACGATAAAAACCGTCACCAGAATCAGGGCAGTTGACACCCCAAAGTTTATACTCTTTTTGTGATCCCGATAGCGGCCAATATAGACCAGACCGAATATAAGCATCAGCACAAAGGTCAGAATCCCGTTATGCCGGAACAAACATATGGCCAAGGTACACACCACAAACTCCAGCCCGTGACGTTTTTTAGAAAAATAGTCTGTGGATAGACACATCAGCAAAAGAATATTTGTCCCCCACAGCAAGGCCGCCGTATAAGGGATATCCTTCCATTGGGTCACCACATTGATGCCGGTACCGGGCAGCAGGGTTATCACCATAGCCAGGGCGTACACCAGCGGCAAGCGCACCCGATACTGAATCAGCGTCCCATAAAACCGGCTGGTCACAAAAGCAAAGAACAAAATCTGAAAAATCGTCACTATGGCCATGTCAGGCCAAATCTTCAACAGCAGACCGATAAACAGGGTATGACCGAGGGGATGCCAGGTATTGTAAGGCACCACCCCGGCAATCTGGCTGACCTGATTAAAGGTGTCATAGGACATATTCCCCGGATTAAGCGCCGCCATATACAGGCTGAAAACCAAGACCTGAAAAACAAACAGAATCAACACATGGCCTAAAGGATTCCTCACCTCCGGATGAGCAAGAGGCCGAATCGCATCCATCTTCAGTTTCTTTAGCGCACTCAGGCTGAGCAAGACATAAATCCCGACAAAAACGGTCATCACACCAAAAATAGGCAGATGGGCGCCTGTCAGCCATAAGCCGTCCGCCGTATACAAAAGCGGCTTGGCAAAAAAGAGAAAGGTCACAATGATTGAGAACAGTGCCCACAGCATGACCCTGCCAATCAAAAGCCTCCGACCAGACCCGGAGAGCATAGCCAGCAGCAGAGAAATCAGGGCAACGGCCAGAAAACACACCGCATATCCCCAGCCCCGTTCCACTCCCATAGCACGCATATTAAAATAATAAGACAGGTCCGCCAAAAAAAGCGAAAACGTCAGCCAAAAGATATAGACTATCCAATTGGCTCCTAAATACCGCATATATGCTCTTCATCATCTTTCTGGTCTTCCTGCTGATCAGCCAAGGCCTTCTTCAGCAAGGCCACTTCTTGTACCAGCCGGATCACTCGTTGGGTATTCCGCGAACTAATCAGAGAGATCAGGAAAATAAACATCAGCATCATAAGAATGACAATAAAAAAAATCGCGTTAACCGGCGTTGCCACCCCGAGCAGCTGTGCAACCCAGTTGATGAAACCGGGGAAAACCGCCAGGAGCATGACGCCCATCAAAGAAATCAGCCACGGCAGCGAATATTTTAAAGTTATCTTATCTTTTCTGATCATATCCACAAAATAAAGCAAAATCGCGGCACAAATGAGCAGAATCAGTATGCGTAATCTTATACTCATGATGTAAACTCCTATTTCCCAATATCCCTAGGCCTACATTTTGAAACGGTCGATCAGTATGGAGAGACTGACCTTGACCATATAATAGACTGAGCCGGGTATATTGATAGACGACTGCCCTTCATGACGCTGGCGCATTTCCACAGGGAACTCATCCACCCGGTAACCCTTGCGCAGGCAGGCCGAAAGCGTCTCCGGTTCCGGATAATCATTGGGGTAATACTGGCAAAAATCATCGATAACCTTACGATTGACCATCCGCAGACCCGAAGTCACATCCCTGATCTCCTTTTTGTTCAGGACCTTGATCAGCCAGGACAGGAACTTAATGCCGCCTCTGCGCAGGGCTGAAGACTGAAAACCCTGACCGTGGAGAAAGCGAGAACCAATGATCATATCACTGTTTTGTTTCATCATCGCCTCAAACATCGGATTCAGATAAGAGGCATCATGCTGGCCGTCGCCGTCAAACTGCACCGCGATGTCATAATCATGCTTCTGTGCGTAAAGGTAGCCGGCCTGTACACAACCCCCAATGCCCAAATTGACCGGCAAATCAATGTGATTGTAGCCCTGACGGCGGCATAGAGAGCGGATCCCGTCTCTGGAACAATCATTGACAATCACATAATCAAATTCAGGGGCATGCCGGCAAATATCGGCCACTACGAAATCTATATTTTTTTCTTCATTATAAGCTGGAATAATAATCAATTTTTTCATAATCTCTCAGCGATACCGCTTATTAGCGGTATCTCCCCACTTCATCGGACTGTGATTTAAATATGAATCTAAAAATAATTATTTTAACAGCCGCCTAAATCCAATTTTTGTTTAATAGCCATCACCGAATTATCTTTGACGAAAACGATTTTGCCATTTTCAATTCGCATTAACAGCACATTTTCAGCAGTTTTATAAAGCACTTCACCTGCACCGTTTATAACCATCATTTTATAGGGCGACTGACTGTCTTTATCGAAAATTGCCGCCAGATAGCCGTTTTGAATCTCAAGCTTATTGAGTTGGCCTCCAGGATTGATTGAATATTCGCTGCCGATTCTGAAAAGCTGACTGTCCTCCGCCAGTGAATAATATACTTTTCCCTGCAAGACCTCATAAAGACCCACCGCTTTGTCAATCAGCAACTCCGCTTTTCCGCCGCTTAAAGGAACTTGGTAAAGAAATTGATTCTGGCCGGTAAAGTATATCATCTCATCAATGATTTTAAAGCTCGCTGCCTCCTCCGGACACAATCTCACAGTTTCATTTGTATTGATATTGACTCTGTAAATACCGGTGGTGGCAGCGGAATGATCGTTGTCATAATAGCCCTCATAACCCAGCACATATATTTCATCGCCGATTAAATACAAGTCATCATTGGTTTTCGCCGACCGGGTTGTGCCATTGTCTGAAATAAACAGGCCAAAGGAATAATCCGGGTCGCCTACCTTTATATACTCGGTTTCATTGTTCTTTTTTATCTGCAGGTTGTTGGTAGAAGGCGGAAACCTGTGGTCAACCCGGAGGGTATATTCATCGTATATCTTCAGGGATGAGTAGCCGCTGTCAATTTCCTGAGCCGTCCCGTCCTCCTTCAACCAGATAAGGTGGTCGGCGCCCATAGTAACACCGCCGGTATGATATTTTAGAACGGCTCGGCCGTTGTCGGTTTGCAGCGATGACAAAGCAAAACCATGACCCAATCCACTTGGCGGCAGCTGATATACAAACCGGCCGGCAGAAGGATTGGATACTGGAGCCTGATAGATCTTGCCGCCCACCCCCTCATAATAAAAATAGTCCCCGGCCATCGTAAATGAGCCTTTGCCTCCCAGCTCGCGGCTTACAATGGGAAGTGTCAACTGGGCGGCAGCAGAGCCGCCGGCAGATGAATTTATAACTAAGCCGTTGTGGTGGTCAAAGGAATAATTCCAGCCAAATTCGTCAACGGCAAATCTCCAGGTGAGAGGAAAATAGATGACATTTCTAAATAGCAGCAAGGGATATTTTTCAGAACTATTATCAATTTCCTTCCCATTTACGGTTACCCTGAATGAAGCCACCCGGGCATTATAACTGCTGCTGTTTTTGGCGGAAGCCGAATATTTGTGATAGTCCCAATTCACATCGGTTTTAACTACTACCAGTCCGGTATGGCTGTTCCACAAGCTCTCCAGGCCCAGGAATCTGCAGTCATAATAAGTCATGGGAAAATAGGTTATGTCCTTATAGACAAGCAACGGGTATTGGCTATAGCTGTTGTCGATAACAACTCCGTTCAAGCTTACTTTAAATTCCGGCAGAAAAACCCGGACGCCGGTTGAGGCCTCGGTTCTGCCTGCCGGCATTACCAGACAAATTATTAATATGATGGCTAGAAATAAAGCGCCAACGGTTTTCCTCACGGGGATTTCCTCCTTATTCCCGCCCCTTGATTGTTTATATTTCCGTAGATTGTTCTTGAATATCGTGATTTACTTGGGTATTCTTTTCCAAACGATTCAGGTCAATAACCACAACTTCCGCTCCACTGCCGCCACCGGTCAAGGCTTCGGCCTTTTGGTCCGCCTCGTTTTCCCGGCGGTTTTCCTCAGCTGTTATCCTGGGCTTATTTTCGCTTATAGAATAGGGTTCTGCTTCTCTGTTTCCGGCGGCTTTTTCCGGGGGAGGGCTGTCTCCCGCCGCAATATACTCTTCATTTCCGTTTTGGTTGTCTATGGGGCTTGCCACCGCTTCATTCCGCGGCGGCGGATCCGTCAAAGACTCTGCGCCGCTAATGTCAACGGTTACTCCTGAAACAACGACCCATACCGCTAAAATTGTTATAGCCACAATTCCCGGTCTTTTCCCGGTTGAATCAAATATGTTTTTTATTCGCGTCTCCAGAGTATCTTTGCTGCTCCTGATGCTGGTGGACAAAACCGGTCCTTCAGCCTTGTTATTTCGAATCGCCAGGTTGAGGAGAATATTGCAGTAGCGTTTTTTGGCATCAAGGTCCAGGCCTCTCAAAACATGGTTGTCACAGGATAGTTCCATGTCCTGGCTGGCTTCTCTTACCATTAAATGGACCACCGGGTTAAACCAGTGCACGGCAGCGGTGATCATCAATACAAGCTTGTACCAAAGATCATGCCTTTGGAGGTGGAGCAGCTCGTGAGCGAGTATCATTCTTAATTCAGCGTTGCTGAACGACTCTGCCGGCAGTATCAGGGTGGGGCTTAGCAGCCCGACTATCATGGGGCTCGACACTTTTTTGCAAATTCTTACGGGTATCTCCCTTTGAATATTGCGCTTGGTTTTCAATTCCGTCAGCAAATCTTCAATTCCCTCATCCGATGGTTTGCGGCTGCACCGTAAAACATTACGGCGGAATGCAGCATAAGTATAAATTTGGTAAAAGATATAGGCTAAAAACCCCATTAAGTAAATTACAAATAGAATCTGTGCCGGACTCGGATCAGTTGCCAATAAACTGGCTGTATTTGTTAACGGTTTATCGAGTATGTAGGACGGTGTTAATCCATCAGTCACTCGCGCAGGCAATTGAAATGATACAGGTACCGTGGGGGAAACTGGCAATAGCAGTCTTATAGAAATTATCATCCACATGATGTACCGCCACTGCGCGGAATACCTTTTATTCAGCACAGGACCCAGCCACAGTAATAATATTATGATTGGTGTAACGCTGAGGCTCACAGCCAGCAGATCATAAAACCAACTCATCATTTTGAAACCTCGTCCACATATTTTCTTAACTCTTCTAAATCTTCCTTACTGATGGCATCTCCATCGTATAAAGCCGCCACCAGGCTCGTGAGGGAATTTTTATGCATTCTCTCCAGAAAGGACTTGCTTTCTTTCTTCAAGTATTCGTTTTCATCTATTACCGGTTTGTAATAATTAAATCTTCTCTGTTTTGATATTTCCAAAAATCCCCGGTCCACTAATCGGGCCAAAAAATTTAAAATGGTGGTATTGGCCCAGTTTTTCTCGCCAGCCAGCTTCTCCATGATATAGGCGGACGTCACCGGCTGATCCGCCTCCCAAATGATCATCATTATCTCCAATTCGCTGTCCGGCAATCTTTTTATAGTTTCCATCTTATACCCCTTAAAACTTAATTACGTTGGGCATTATTATTAATTACATTGGTTTTATTCTACATTTGTAGAATAAAGGAGTCAAATGCTAATCGTTGTTTTTATCCTATTATTGGAAAAGGATTCGGAAACAAGGTTTGCACACATACCGATGCAGTAATGACAGTAATGACATAAACCGCCAATCAAGGAGATATTCCTTAACTGGCGATCCTTTAGGACATATATATTTCTCCTCCCAGTGATATATAATTTACTGTTATACTTAAACATCCCAAAAGGAATTATAGTTATGATTCTAGAAAGGTGTGTTGAACATTATGTGGAGGGTGAGCATATGGATTTCAATCAAAGAGAAGAAGCAATGATCAAAGAAGCAAAAGAACGGGCAGAAAGTTTATATAAAGACGGCGATTATCTCTGCTCTGAGGCAGTTTTTACCGTGGTGAATGATTATCTGGGCCGGCCTATTCCGGCAGAAGCAGTAAGACTTGCATCCGGTTTTCCAGTGGGTATGGGCACTGCCGGTTGTGCCTGTGGAGCTCTTTCAGGAGGAGTAATGGCCTTGGGCCTCAAATTCGGGCGCACCGAACCAAAAGCTGAAATGCCCGATATGTTTAGGGTAGCCAAAGAACTGCACGACGAGTTCAAGAAGAAATTTCGTAGCGCCTGCTGCCGTGTACTTATAAAGAAATTCGAATTCGGCAGCCCCGACCACATGACTCAATGTATTCATATTACCGGGCAAGTTGCCGAGATGGTCATGAAAAAAATAATCATAGCGGAAAGACAATAAATACGATTTAATTTTAAAGCGCCCGCTACTGGTTCGACGGGCAACTTGATATCAGATATGAAGCTACGGCAGCCTTAGAGTTTTTATTCTTTCTGCAAGCTGCATGATTTTTTCCTCAATTATACGGATGACGGATATAAACTCCTCATCGCTTTTGCCGGTCGGGTCATCCAGTCCCCAATCCTCCCTGTGCCTGCAGGGAAGATAGGGGCAGGTGACATTACAGCCCATCGTAATAACCACATCAACCGGAGGGATTTCCGCAAGCAGCTTTGAATGCTGGGTTTTCTCCATGTCAATGCCGTAAAGCTGTTTCATCAACCGGACGGCATCCTGATTAATCTGCGGTTTGATTTCCGTTCCCGCCGAATAACTTTCAAAAGCATCGCTGGCCAGGTGCTTGCCCAATGCTTCCGCAATCTGGGAGCGGCAGGAATTATGCACGCAAATAAACGCGACTTTGGTCATCATACACATCCTTTCTATCATAGGCTCAGCAGCTTTTCATCTTTAATGTAGCACTCCAGGCAATGACCGCAAACCGGCCCTTGGTATGCGCATCCACCCGGTTGATCCATGGAATCTCATGGCCTGGCAGTTCCCGAGCAACGCCAACGCCGCACAGACCGGTTGGACAGCATATAGCCGGCTCAAAGATTTGTATTTTTTTCATGATTAATCGTTCTATTTGCTAATTTTTGCTACGGAGAACTAAATAGGTCTTCACTGCGTAGCAAGCCCAGGTTTAAAATATTTCTTTTTAAACTTTAAGGCCACATTCACCAGCAGGATCAATACCGGCACTTCTACTAGCGGTCCGATAACAGTGGCAAAAGCCTGGGCGGAATGAATTCCGAAGACAGCAACCGCCACGGCTATGGCCAGCTCAAAGTCGTTGCTGGCGGCTGTAAAGGCGATCGTCGTTGTCCTGGGATAGTCAGTTCCCATCCACTTGGCGATAAAAAAGGTGGCATACCACATCAATAAGAAGTAGATAGTCAAGGGAATCATTACCCGTACAACATCTAAGGGCAGCGATAAAATAACGTTGCCTTTCAAGGAAAACATGACCAGAATGGTGAATAGAAGCGCGATTAAGGTCAGTTTGCTGATGCGGGGGATATAATTCGTCTCATACCAATCCCGGCTTTTGCGCTTCAGCATAATGGTTCGGGTGATGATCGCCGCAATAAACGGAATTCCCAGGTAGATAAAGACGCTCTTGGCAATCTCCAACATGGATACGTCCACCACAACACTGGACAGTCCAAGCCAGCGCGGAATAACCGTTAGAAAGATGTAAGCGTAAATCGAGTAAGTTAGCACTTGAAATATGGCGTTAAAAGCTACCAGACCAGCCACATATTCAGGACTGCCCTCGGCCAGGTCGTTCCATACCAGCACCATGGCGATACAGCGGGCCAGACCGACCAGGATCACGCCGGCCATCAGTTCCGGCTTGTCAGGCAACAATAAAACAGCCAGGGTGAACATAACCAGCGGCCCCACAATCCAGTTTTGAATCAAGGAGAGGGCCAGCAGCTTAACATCCTTAAACACAGTGGGCAATTCTTCATAGCGAACCTTGGCCAGGGGCGGATACATCATAAGAATTAACCCTGTCGCAATAGGTATGTTGGTAGTTCCGACCTGAAACTGGCCCCAGAAGTCGGAAATACGCGGAAACAAATAGCCTGCCCCTATTCCTACCGCCATGGCCAGAAAAATCCACAGGGTAAGATAACGATCCAGAAAAGACAATTTGCGAACAACGGATTCTCCCACACCAGAACCCCCCTCATACTGGTTTGTATAATATGTTTTGAAACTATGGGCCTGCTCTTTTAAACCCCATCAATACAAATTTTGTCCTCGTCGCCGCAGATGTTCTAGCGGGTATCGCGCCGATGATTACGTTTGGCATTTTTTTACCTCGGCAATTCCCTTGCAAATGCAGGTTTCTTGCTCGGTGGTGATACCATTCAAAAATTCTATCACCATGGAAACTTTTTCTGCGTTGATGCTGTATCTCATCCAGGCCCCGTCGCGCCTGCTGTCAATCAGACCGCTTTCGGTTAAAATTTTCATATGGTAGGATAGCGTGGGCTGCGTAATGCGGAAAAATTCCAGGATGTCACAGGCACACATTTCGCCACAGGACAGCATCTCTATGATTTTCAATCTGGTTTCATCGGATAACGCTTTGAATACCGGCACATATCCGGCATGCAGATACTTCACGTTTTGATTCACCTCACATCGAAACCTTTCTATTATATCGATAAGCATCTATACGAATATAGTATTCATCACATCGATAAGTGTCAATATATGATTAAGTTAATTTTTAAAGATTTTTCCTGCATACATCATCCATAAAATATTAAAAAGCCAAAATATCACAGAAAGGACTGCTATTTTTGGCTTTATTAAAATGAATTATTGAAAGCCCCATATGGCCCAATCCTATCGAATTATAGGTAATAACTTAAGGTTTCTTCGCCTGCAAAATGCAGGGTTTCAAGAATTTTTGAACGCAATCTGAAAAAATCAGGATGGTTTCTTGCTCTTGGCTTACCTATGGGAACATCGATTATTTCTTGTATTTTCCCAGGTCTGGGCGTCATAATGACAATACGGTCGCTCATATAGATGGCCTCGTCCACGTCATGGGTTACAAGTACCACGGTGGTCTTCCTCTCTTGCCATATACGCAGAATCTCATCTTGCATTTGCATGCGGGTAAAGGCATCCAGCGCCCCTAAAGGCTCATCCATGAGCAACACCCTGGGATGATTGACAAGGGCTCTGGCCAGCGCCGCTCTTTGCGCCATACCGCCGGATAGATGATGAGGATACGATTTTTCAAATCCGGAAAGACCAACCAGTTTGATATATTCCGCGACATCTTGTTTTTTTTCGCGGTATATCTTGCGCGCTACCAAACCGGAAGCCACATTGTCATAAACATTGAGCCAGGGGAAAAGGGTGGGGTCTTGAAATACCAGGCCCCGCTCATAATGAGGGCCGGTAATCTTTTCTCCATTAAGAAAAAGCTCACCTTCGCTGGGAACGTCTAATCCAACGATCAGCCGCAGCAATGTGGATTTTCCACAACCGCTGGGTCCAATGAGTGCAATAAATTCTCCCGGCTTTATATGCAGGTTTATGTCTTTTAGAGCAATAACCTGATTGTCAGACGCTTCCCCAAAAACTCTTCCCACGTTCTTAATTTCAATTGCGCCGCCAACGGTATGACTACCGTTATCTTGTTCTGTTACCATTTGATCAGTCCTTTTTGCCAGATTAGCAGGCGGTCTCTAGTCTTAAACAGCAAACTTATAATACTGGAAAACATCACCGCTATTACAATCAAGCTGGTATATACTTTGGCGTATTCCGCCCAGCCCTGCGCCCAGTTTATATACCAGCCCAAACCAGCTTTTACGCCAAGCATTTCCGCTACGATCAATGTTAAAAACGATGTGCCCATGCCCATAAAAAGCCCCACAAAGATCATGGGCATGGACGCCGGGACGGCGACTTTAAATATTAAATATTTTTGATTTCCACCCAGCGTTTTCGCCACCTCGAAAAACGCATTTCTAACATTGGCGATTCCCGAACTGGTCATAACCGTAACCGGGAACCAAACCGCAAGTGCGATTAAGAATACGCTGGCTAAAAAGCTGGTCGGGAAAGCGACCAGCGCAATTGGAATCCAAGCCGTTGCCGGTATGGGCCCAATGATTTTCAAAAGCGGGCCGATCCAGTAATTCCAGCGTTGGCTCCAGCCCATTAAGGTTCCCGTAACCAGGCCCAGCAGAGCGCCGATGGCATAGCCGGCAAACAGCAGGCGCAGCGAATACGCCGTGCACTTGAGCAGCAATGGCCAGTCCTGTACGAAAGCGTATAATACTTTATCCGGTCCTGGAAAATAGGGAAGCGGAAGCAGCTTGAGCTTCAGCGTTACCAGATCCCAAATACCAAAAAATGAAAAAAGCACAGCCAGCAAAGGCACCTTATAGCTCATGGCCTCCCCTAAAGATTGGTTCCTTATGGAAACGCATGCCAGGATGATATAAAAAACAATCACTGCTATTAAAACACCGGTATAAGTATTGGTCACATTGGAAACCTGTTTATTGGGCAAGAAACTATGCAGTGCCAGGTTAATCAACAGTACGATCACGGGAATGAATCTTATGAATAAGATGCGATATTTCGCTATTGATGGTGGTGCGGAAACCGCCGCCCTGGTTTCTTCTTGTTTGACCATTTGTGCTGGATTTTCGGACAATTTATTCACCTCGTTACATTGAAAAAGAGGGGTTATAAAAGCTTATAACCCCCCCGCCTCTACAATGATGATTACTTGCCATTGTAATCGGGTATTACTTCGGCGAAAACAGTTTTATACAGATCCGCTTCGCTGGTTCCGGCTTCCAGAATACCCTGGGTTTTAAGCTCCTTGATGTAGAACTTGATGTTATCCTGGGCTTGCTTGATGCTGGGGTTCCAGTTGTAGCTGCCCAAAAGCTTGGCGTTTAATTCGACATCCCCGCCGACATATTTGTTGTCCAAAGATATCTGAGCCGCTTCCTGGGGATTGCTTTGCACCCATTCCGCAGCTTTGAGCAAAGCCCTGGTAATCGCCGCCGCCTTCTCAGGATCTTTTGATACAAGATCCCCATTAACGCCCACAAAGCAGCAATAGTTATCCTTGAACGGATCATCCGCACCGATATCGAGCAGATAGATGTGGTTGTTATGGTCATGGGCCTGGGTGGGGAAGGGGTCCCAGGTCATATACGCCTGTATTTCATTTTTCTTAATGGCTTCGTCAAGCTGGGGTCCGGGATATGCTTTCCATTCCACTTCGGTGGTGGGGTTGATGCCGTTTTCTCTCAATTTCGTGGACAATGCGATCATCGGACCTCCGCCAATGGCGTCAACACCTATGGTCTTGCCTTTCAAGTCTGTAATATTTTTAATACCCGAATCCGCCGGTGTAACAGCTTTGATACAACCGGTATGTATCCCGGCGGTAAGTTTGATGTTGAGCCCCTGCTCTATGGGCTTGAACCAGGCAAAATTAGCCTGGGCAGCGTCAATGTTCCCGGCCGTCAGGCCCAGTTTAAGCTGTTCAAATCCGGCCTGAACCAGTTCAACCTCCAAGCCTTCTTCCTCAAAAAATCCTTTATGGTATGCCACAAATGTCGGAGCCTCGCAGGTTCCTCCCGCATAAGCGATAACCGCTTTTTTCTTTACAGCCGTATCCTGCGCAGGTGCCGGCGTTTCACTCTTACTGCAGCCGGCCAACAACCCTGATAAAAGACCTATCGCCAGAATGAGTCCCAGTATTTTAGCCAACTTTTTGCGCTTCATCCGCTGCCGCCTCCTCAGTGCTTTTTTTCAAAATATCTACCAGTATCTCTACCGCGCCGCCGACATATTGTTCACAATGCTGATGGTGTTCGGGTTCCCCCCATATGACTGTTTTGGTCAGTCTGCGGCAGCACGTGGCCTTGTACTTTTGCTTGAAACGGTTATGCAGTTCCTGGGTCAAAGCAAAAACTTCATCTACATCGTTTTCCGGGTTTGTTCTGCCTTTAACGGCACTTAGGACCAGAACCGCACCTGTTAAAGAGCCGCAGCAGCATTTAGAAGCGCCCAGACCCGCGCCAAAACCAGTTGCCATTTTAAGAGCAGCATCGCTCAGCCCTAGATCCAGATCTTCATTAAACACTTTGAGAATTGCCTCCGAACAATACAAGCCATTTTTGAACAAATCAACTGCTTGTGTGGCCAATTCCTCCTTTTGCAATGGCATTTTATTCCCTCCCTTAGCCAATACATAGTAATTCAATATGTATTATAAGATATTCCATTTGACCCAGTATACGAACTATATCGAATATTGTCAATATCTTTTTATTTATCCTATCTGTTTAGTTTGATTTCAGGCATACCTGGTATCCTCCATGTTAGAAAGCAAGATAATAGAAAAGAACAACCATGGGCTGGTTGCTCCTGAATAAGGCCGTTATCCGTTCGTTTGACTCAGGCAATAATAATCTAATTCGAACAAAAGCCGGAACAGTTAGTTAATTCACTGTTCCGGCTTCAGACTGTCAAGGTGGTAAATTGCAGCCTATTCCACGGTTACGCTCTTGGCCAGATTCCTGGGTTTGTCAACATCCAGACCCCGCATCACGGCCATGTAATAGGCGAAGATCTGCAGGGGCATAACCCCGATTATTGGCGCCAGGATGGGGTTTATATCCGGAAGCAGGATCTGTTCGTCACACTCCTGGCAGGCCTCCTGCAGGTTGTTTTTACAGATCGCCACCACTACGGCCCCCCTGGCTTTGACCTCTTTAATATTGGACATGGTCTTTTCCACCAGGCCATCCTGTGTAATCAGGGCCAAAACCGGCACCCCGTTGTCGATTAAGGCCAGGGGCCCGTGTTTGAGTTCACCGGCGGCATAGGCTTCGGCATGGATGTATGAAATCTCTTTCAACTTTAAGGCGCCTTCCATGGCCACCGCATAATCAAAGCTGCGCCCCAGAAAAAAAGTGCTCTGCACGTGAGCGTATTTATGGGCCAGCGCTTTGATCTCGCCCTCCTCGGAAAGAACCTGTTCAGCCAGGGTATCGGTATAGAGCAGGTCACTGTACAGGTGCTGCAATTCCTGTTTGTTCATGGTACCGCGCACGTCAGCCAGATAAAGGGCCAGCAGATACATCACGATAAGCTGCGTTGTATATGCCTTGGTAGAGGCTACCGCTATCTCCGGTCCGGCATGGGTATATATGACCTGATCGGCTTCACGGGCTATAGCGCTCCCCACCACATTGGTGACCGCCAATACCTTGATGCCCTGTCTTTTGGCTTCCTGCAGGGCTGCTTTAGTATCGGCGGTTTCCCCTGATTGGCTGATGACTATCATCAAATCATCAGGGTTCCACAGGATTTCACGATAACGAAATTCCGATGCAATATCAGTCTCCACCGGCACCCGGGCCAGCTTCTCAATGGCCACCCGGCCCACCAAACCGGCGTGATAGGCGGTGCCGCAAGCGACAATAAATATTTTCCTTATCTTTTGAAATACATCATCCATACCCAGATGGGAAAAATCGACTCGTCCGTTAACTGCCGTTCCCCTGAGCGTAGCCCGGATGGCTTCAGGCTGCTCATGGATTTCCTTGAGCATGAAATGCTCATACCCGCCCTTCTCCGCGGATATGGGGTCCCAGGTCACGGTAAATACCGATTTATCCACCGGGTCACCGATTAAATCGGTAATAACCACTTCATCCGCCTTGACCACCGCAAATTCGTTGTCATCCAGAATATAGACCCGGGTAGTGCGTCCCAGTATGGCCGGGATATCGGAAGCCACATAATTCTCGCCTTCCCCCAGCCCGATTATCAAAGGACTGTCTTTTTTGGCGACGATAATCTTGTCGGGTTCATCCTGGTGGATTGCCGCCAGCGCAAAGGAGCCATGCACCACCGCCAGGGTCTGGCGCACCGCCGCTTCCAGGGAGTGATGGTAATACTTCTCTACCAGGTGGGCTATCACCTCGGTGTCAGTTTCCGACACAAAATCATGGCCTTCCAGTATCAATTGCTTGCGCAGTGAGGCATAGTTCTCAATGATGCCATTATGCACCACCGCGATGCGCCCCGAACAGTCGCTATGGGGATGAGCGTTGCGGTCACTGGGAACCCCGTGGGTGGCCCAGCGGGTATGCCCGATACCCAGCGTGCTGCCGGGAAAATCCTGCAAATTGTCGATCAGTTCGGCCAGCCGGCCTTTGCGTTTCATGGTATCCAGGCTGGCGGTCATTCCGGGCCGGTATACAACAATACCGGCCGAATCGTAGCCGCGGTATTCCAACCGGCTCAATCCGTCTATAATTACCGGCACAGCATCAGAGCGGCCGATATAACCCATAATTCCGCACATGTTTTTTTATTTAACCTCCATAGGGTTTTTTCGTTTATATTGCACCATAATACAGGCCGGAAATATCCATTCCCGACTTTTGATAAACAATATTGGCATCCACTAAAAGCCTCTTTGTGGCAGGCATTACTGCCGGCTTTTGCAGGCTTTTTAACGATGGTGGCCACCGGGGGGCATCCGCCGAAACACTCGATAAACCCCCTCCTCGTCAACCCCAGATGAAAACTCGGGTTCAGGCGCTTTAATGATTATTGACCGGCTACCGCCTCGACAGCCTTTTTGATATCATCAATCACATCCTTTAAAAGATATTGGTCAGAACCCTGGGCCATGATTCTTACCAGCGGCTCAGTTCCCGAGGGCCTCACCACCAGTTTTCCCCATTCTCCAAGTCTCCGTTCCGCTTCATTGAGCGCGGTTTGAACAACCTCATGCGACAAAACCGCTTCTTTGTTCTCGATGCGGACATTAACCAGCAGTTGCGGGTATTTTTCCATCTCACGGCCTAGCTCCGAAAGAGTCAATCCGGTTCTTTTCATCACCTCCACCAGCTTGATAGATGTCAGCAAACCGTCTCCGGTTGTGGCATGACTTTTAAAAATAATGTGTCCGGACTGCTCGCCGCCCAGGAGAGCGCCGGTCTCCACCATTTTTTCTAAAACATAACGGTCCCCTACCTTGCAGCTATCCACCCTGACATTTTCACGGCGCAGGGCGATCTCAAAACCGATATTGCTCATCACTGTCGCTACTACTGCAGGGGGATTGAGCAGATTTTGGCGATGCATATCCAGGGCGCAGATGAGCATGATATAATCGCCGTCCAGCTCATGGCCGTTTTCATCAATGGCGATGCAGCGGTCGGCATCACCGTCATAAGCGATCCCCAGATCGGCATGATAATGCTGCACCGCTCTTTTTATCAACCCGGTGTGGGTTGAGCCGCAGCGTTCATTGATATTGATGCCGTTGGGCTTGTCACCAATGCTTATGACCCGGGCGCCCAGGCGCTGCCACAGAGCGGGAGCCACGTGATAGGCTGCTCCATTGGCACAGTCCAATATCACTGTCATCCCTTGCAAATTCATTTTTTGACCACAGCACGATAAAAGATATTCCAAATAACTCTCCGTGGCTGCTTCAACGGTGTAAACCCGGCCAACATCAGGTCCCTGCGGACGGCTCAGTCCATCCGTTCCCTGCCGGACCAATTCCTCAATTCTTTCTTCAATTTCATCGGGAAGTTTATATCCAGCCGGGCCAAAGAATTTGATGCCGTTGTCCTCTACCGGATTATGCGAGGCAGATATAACGATGCCGCAGTTAGCCTGGTATTTTTCTGTCAGATAGGCTACTGCCGGAGTAGGGACGATTCCTGCTGTCAACACATCTGCGCCGGTAGAACATATCCCAGCCACCAGGGCTGACTCCAGCATGTCTCCGGATATGCGGGTATCTTTGCCCACCAGTATGCGCGGTCTCCCGGCAGGGTTTTGCTGGGCTAATATATAACTTCCTGCCCGGCCTAATTTGAAGGCCAATTCAGCAGTTAAATCCAGGTTGGCAATACCTCTGACTCCATCTGTGCCAAATAAACTCCCCACAGTAAGATCCTCCTGCAATTAATAACTTTACGATTGTTCGAAGATAATTCAATTCTGCTTTTTTGTCAATACGCTGTTATCCGGTAAGGTCTTGCAATCCCCGGGCCGGACATAAAGATTCATGCTCTAAGGTCATCGCTTCCAGGGGCGGCCGGTAATCCTGGATTATAGCTTCAGCGGCCTTCAAACCATCTGCTGCCGAGCTCATGATACCACCGGCATAACCGGCTCCTTCCCCGCAAGGGTAAAGGTTGGCAACATTAACCGATTGCAGGGTGGCATTCCTGAGTATGCGCAACGGTGCCGAGGTTCTGGTCTCTACTCCGGTTAAAACCGCCTGCGGGTGGAGGAAGCCCGGCATCCGTTTATTCCAGAAGGATATGGCTTTAACCAGGCTGCGGCACCAGGTGTGCGGCAGCAGCTGCCATAGATCGCCGGGTGTCAGGCCGGGCTGATAGGTAGCCAGAGAGCCCTTCAGCGAACGGCTGGATTCCTGCTCCATAAAATCAGTCAGCATCTGAGCCGGGGCTTTATAACCGCCTCCCCCTAACCGGTAAGCCTGTTCTTCCAGGGTTTCCTGGAGACCTATCCCCCCTAAAGCGGTGTTTTCCCAATCGCCCGGGTTTACGGTTACCACCAGGGCTGAATTGGCAATACCCGAATCACGTGCGGTGTAACTCATGCCGTTGGTAACCACCTGCCCGGGCGCTGAAGAGGAGGCAATTACGAAGCCGCCCGGGCACATACAAAAGGTATAAACCCCGCGCTGGCTCTTGTCGTCCTGATAGGTCAGATGGTAATCAGCCGCCCCCAGACGCGGGTGCCCGGCATAATCTCCATACTGTATGGAATCTATTAGGCTCTGGGGATGCTCCACACGCAGTCCGATCGCGAAAGATTTGGGAATCATGGATACACCACGAATATTCAGCAACCGGTATGTTTTTCTGGCGCTGTTGCCCACGGCCAATACCAGCAATGAACAGGATATCTCCAGACTGTTATTTATTACTATGCTTTTTATTTGCCCATTGTTAATACTAATGTCTGTCAGCTGGGCATCGAAATAGATCTCGCCGCCATGTTTAAGAATCTCGGCGCGTATGCCTTTAATAACCTTCCGGATGCCATCGGTGCCAACATGGGGCCTTTTCTGATAACGTATGGAGGGTTCAGCCCCGTGGGCGACAAACACATCCAGAATCTGTCCTATGCGGCGGTCGCCGCTGCGCGTGGTCAATTTGCCATCGGAAAAAGTGCCGGCGCCGCCTTCGCCATACTGGGTATTGCAGTACTCATCCAGGACCCCGTCTTTCCAGAATTTTTCTACCGTATTAATCCGCCGGCCTACATCCAGACCCTGTTCAATGACAATAGGACGATAACCGTAGCGGGACAGCAACAATGCAGCAAACAGTCCGGCAGGCCCGGCGCCGACTATGATGGGCGGACTGCTGAGGAGGGTCTGGCCTTGAATTGGGCGCCATTCAGCTGGTTCTTCTAAGGGCGCAATCTGAGGGTGATCCGGTATAATTGCACTCTCGGGGAGCAGTACCTCCAGGGTGACATTAAAGTGCACCTCTTTACGCCTGGCATCCACGGCTTCACGAATAAGCCGTACCTGGCCCAGGTTGTCCGGGGATAGCTTGAGGATTTTGGCGGCTTCCCTGTACAACTCAGTCTGCTGGTAATCCAGCGGCATTTTGACATTTTTTATTTTAACTCTCGTTGGCATGGCCGGCTTCTCCTATGGTGACATTAACTATGACCCGGGCGGGAAAAGCCTTTACCCCCTGAGGAGTCTGCAAGCTCACTTCCTGTTGAAAGGATTGGTCTTTGCCGGTCAAGTCCAGCAGTTCGGTTTTAATGTCACCCATATTCTCCACGATACCACTGTTTCCCATTACTTTTACCAGGGCTGGCTGGGCTGACACATTTGTCACCTGAAAGCCAGGGGCAGCAAATCCATTGCTTATCACAGTAACCGGAACCTCCCTGGCAGATTGTTTTGGCGCCACCACTGCGTGTACGGTAGCCTGGCGGGGCAGCAGTTCGAAATTACCGCTCACTAATTTTCCGGTTGCATCCCGGGCTTCGAGGTTGACGGTATGGGCGGCTATATCTGTAGTCTGGCTCAGATCCACTTCTCCTACAATATGGTCGATTTTACTTATAAAGGCCTGCTCCCCTCTGACCAGGCATTTATCAGGAGTCACACTGATATCCAGCAATTCATAACCTTGTGGAGGGTTGTTAACCACCTGATGGACAACAGTAAAAACACGTTCCTGCTGGCCGGCCAGGGTCACCTGTACGACACGGGGCTGGGCACTGGTTAAAATGGCTCCCGAGCCGGGCTCTACCTGAACCGGAACATCAAAAGAACCGGCTTCATAGCCTGCCAAATCGACATAAGCCTTCACGGCAGCCTTCTTTTCTATTATGCCCCACAACTTGACATTAACCTGATCCGGTCCTTTTACAGCAAGCCCCGCTGGAACATTGCGGTAATCAAGCGAAACCTGAACCAGGTTCTGCCCGGTTGCAGCGCTGCCCTGATTGACTACGTAGGCCCACAGTAAAACCGACATAATAACAGAGATGATTTTAAGCCCGGTCTTTTTTCGCTTTAGTTGAGGATTCATATTGTCTAAACCACCTCCTGCGCAAGCTCTCGCCCCAGTTGGGTTTTTGTATAAACTCCAGCTCCAAGACCTGCCGCAAATGATTTTCGTCCGAGCAAGCCAATAAATCACCTTCGCGAGCCAGGGAAATCTGTCCGCTCTCTTCAGAGACGATAACCGCCAGGGCGTCTGAAACCTCGGTTATCCCCAGACCCGCACGGTGGCGGGTGCCCAGGTGCAGGCTTAAATTGGGATTATCGCTCAAGGGCAGAAAACAAGCCGCCCGTTCCAGCCGGCCGGCAGATATGACCACTGCCCCGTCGTGAAGGGGTGTATTGGGCCAAAATATATTGATCAGGAGGCTGCTGGTCACCGCCCCATCCACCAATACACCGCTGGCGGCATGCTCTCCGATGCCAGTCTCACGGGTGAGTATCATTAAAGCACCCATGCGGTTGCGGGACAGGATCCCGGCGGCACTGCTCACCTCTGCCAGAACATTGTGCATGGCCTCCGGGTTCCATTGTAAATGATGCCCAGAAAAGAAACTGCCCCGGCCGATTTGTTCCAAAAAGCGCCGTAATTCCGGCTGAAAAACAATCGGCAGGGTAATCGCAAAGACTATCCATAATTTTTCCACCAACCAGGTTACCATGGCCAGGTTTAAGTAGCTGGCCAAAACAGAAAACACCAGGAGGAGCAAGAGCCCCCGTAAGAGCTGTTCCGCTCTTGTTCCGCTAATTAGCCCTAAAATGCGGTATATGAGGTAAGCCACAATGGCAATATCCACCAGGCTCAGCAACAGGTTCCATGAGCTGGTCAACACGCCAGACAGGAAGTTGAAATCCAAATCCCTATCCTCCGATTTCTGGATTAAACAACTTCTATTATAAGTTTTCCCCGGGGCATTGCCAAATCAAGTAAGTCAGCCATCTGACGTTAAAAAATGGAATACCGCCAGAATACCTTCTTCTACGCTGATTTCCCCTTTTTCCTCAGCCAGAGTATTAGAAACCGTATAGGGATTTTTCTTTTCTAAGACCACATTTTCCAGAGGGTATTCAAAACCTTTTTCGCATACTCCCAGGGCCTTTTCACTCAGAGGCAAAACCGATACCACATCCCCTTTTTGGCCTTCTATGACCAGGCGCCTGGCAGTCAAGTATACCACACACTGGGGAGAATAATGCATCACTTGCTTGCCCATCATGGCTAATTCGATGCCGCTGTACAAATTGCTCAAGGTATGGTCAAGGCGTTTCCCCAGGGTGCCCAGGAAAACGACCTCATCTGCACCCATTTCTTCTGCCAGGGAAAGCGCTAGTTGAGTGTCGGTAAAATCCTTGCGCCGCGGGTATTTTTTAACTGTGACCCGGCGGGCGGCAAAGAACTCCTTTACCTCTGGCTTGATGGAATCCATATCGCCCACGATGTATGCCGGTATCAGGCCCATTTCATAAGCGTAATTAGCCCCTCCATCGGCGCAGATGATTAAATCGCTATCCAGTACCACACTGCTATATCTTTCTAAAGGTCCGTATTCGCCATTGGCGAGAACCACGCATTTCATCTTATCACCTATTTTTATCGGCATTTGTATAGCACAAACATCCATATATTGCTTTTTATTATAATATATCCACAGGCTCTTGAAAGGACCTAATAAAGAAATTAGAAGCAGATATTAAGAAATTCGGGTTATTTCCCTCTAGTCGTACCGTGTCGAGAATTAATATTAGCAAATTGACAAGAAAAAAGGCGTTCATTATAATTCATATTAGTGCAAATGGAGCAAAGGAGGCGAACTCAGTGGCCTACAGCATTAATGACGACTGTATTTCATGCGGGGTGTGCGTAGATGAATGCCCGGTGGAGGCGATTAGTGAAGGGGAAGACAAATATATCATAGACCCCGATTTATGCACTGATTGTGGATCATGTGCTGATATATGCCCGGTGGATGCACCGCAGCCGGAAGAGGGCTAACCCAGCAATGCCATGACAATGAAAAACCCGTTCGCGGGTTTTTTGCTTTTTCTGAGCTTACCGCTACTTTAGCTGAGGAAAGCCCTGCTGGCGCAAGGCCTCGAACAGCAGTATGGCCGCAGTGTTGGCCAGGTTCAGCGACCTGCCCAGATCGCGCATGGGTACGCGTATAGTGCTGTCCCCATACTCCTGCAGCATAGCCGGCGGCAGTCCTCTGGTTTCACGTCCCAGTACCAAAAAATCATGGGGTCGATAACAAACCTCGGTATAAATCCGCCTCGCCTTGGTGGTAGCCAGGTAGAAACCGGCTTCTTTATAGGCAGCCTTTATCTCTTCGAATGAATCCCACACCGTTACTTTCACCTCATCCCAATAATCTAACCCGGCCCGTTTAAGATAACGGTCCGCCAGGGAAAAACCCAGCGGTTTTACCAGGTGCAGGTCGGTGCCGGTCAAGGCGCAGGTTCGGGCAATATTACCGGTATTCTGCGGTATTTCCGGTTCAATCAGGACAATATGCATATGCTATCCTACTTTCGCCTGAATGACGTGGTAATTGATACTATTATAACCCTTTGTTTCCCAGTAATAGCAGCAGTCAGGCTGGAAAAACTACTGAAAAAAGGAGGGATTCATTTGCCCAGATCCAAGTCAAGTAACATCCTGGCCATCATGCTGCTGTTTGGCCTGTTATTGGCCCTGAGCGGCTGTCAGCAAGCTGCCAAAAAGCCAAATCAACCAGGGCAGTTGGCCCCTGAAGTTCAGAAATACAGTGCAGAACCTGCTATCAGCCTGTATCGCAGCGACACCGGCAAGGTTCAGAATCTGCAGCTGGAACAATACCTGAAAGGCGTGGTAGCAGGCGAGATCGGTCCCAAGTTTCCGATGGAGGCCTTAAAGGCACAGGCCATCATCGCCCGCACTAATACTCTGGCCTTGTTAGAGTATGAAAACGGCACCCGCGGCAAGCACAACACCGATGCCAGCGACGACCACACCGAGTTTCAGGCCTACGATGAAAAAGCCGTCAACGATAATATCTCCAAAGCCGTCGAAGAAACCCGGGGGATGGTTTTGACCAATAATGGCAAATTCGTTTACGCGCTGTTCCATTCAGCCTCCAACGGCACAACCGCCAGCATCGAGGAAGGCTTCCCCAAACTGGCTGAAAAAGCCCCTTATCTGGTGCCGGTTGCTACCGACGGAATAACCAAGGCCCCTGAAAAATATAAGGCCTGGACAGTGAAAGTGCCGCGCAGCACCGTGAAAGAAATAATGGGCACTGAAGCCGGCAACCTCGACGACATCAGTATCGGCCAAACCGGTCCTTCCGGAAGGGTAATGACTGTAAAGGCCGATCAGGCCACGGTAAACGCGGTTGATTTAAGGGAAAAGATCGGTTTTGATAAATTGTACTCGACTCAAATCAGCAGTATCAAAGCCCAGGGCAATTATATCGTCTTCACCGGCACCGGTTGGGGCCACGGGGTTGGCATGGATCAATGGGGAGCCAGTCTCATGGCTGAGCAGGGCAAAACTGCCCGTGATATTGTAGCGCATTACTATCCGCAGGCGCAGATGACTCAGATCTATCAGTAGCCGGGAGCGATTTCTGGTCTTGACGGGTGGGGACGATTCTTGGCTTGCGCGCAAGCGCTCAAGTCAAAAACCGTCCCCTACTTGCGTCGAAACCGGAGCTCCCCGCAAGTGATGCGCGGGGAGCCGTTATGATTGATTTTGCTGATCAGCCCGATAGTTCAATAAAAGGATGTAAAGGGATGTCTTCATACTCCTCTGCACTGAGAAAATACTGCAAGAGGGGATCTGAAGCATATTTCTCGAACAACTCCAGGAACAAACGATCCATACTGCTCGTCGCACCCCGTTTTTCCCCCAGGACCCCCTGCTGCCTGGCAAATACATGGGTTGCCGCCATGCCCAGGCTGCTGATATGGTAAATAAGCTGTTCGGCGTCCCCCCGCAGGGTCGCACAAAGGTAGAAACGGCAAATCAATGAACGTATGGGGTAAATGCTGCAAAGCTTGTCTTTTAGAAAAACACAAGGATTGGGAAGCATGCGCAGCAAGCCGATACGTCTTTTTTCGGGCTGAAAATAGTTGTCAACCAGGAATTCAAAGTCGCATCCCAGGTGCCCGGCCATCTTCTTGAAAGCAATCAGATCGGGAATCACATAGGCGGTATCGCAGCAATTGTGGGTGCAGGCCCGGCAGGACTGTTTCGGGTCGGAAGCGTATTTTTTGCCATAGGCAGATTCATCGCACAACGGCTGCCAGGCAGCCAGGAGATCATTCAGGTTGGCATTGGAGTCTATATGGAGAGCTATGCCCTCATTATGCGGATTGTTGCAATAGTAAACCTGTACCTGGGCCAAACCGATCTTCCTTCATATCCATTTTACAGCGGTCAGGTTGTCATGGCTTTTATTGCCTGGCGGGCCAACTGGTCACAGCGTTCGTTCCACACATCTCCACTGTGGCCGGCCACTTTGGTAAAAGCAACCCGGTTCTTCTTCATCAAATCTAAGAGCTGCCTCCACAGGTCCTGATTGGCCACGGCCTCCTTCTTGCTGTTCTGCCAGCCGTTGGCCTGCCATTTATCCAGCCAGTGCTGCTGTATCGCGTTGACGATATAAGCGCTGTCCGAATGGACTACAACCTCCCATCCCGTCACTTTTAAGGCTTGGAGAGACTTGATCACGGCGGTGAGTTCCATGCGCTGATTGGTGGTGTCAGGTTCTCCTCCGGACAGCTCTTTGATGTTTTCGCCATAGATGAGAACTGCGCCCCATCCTCCAGGCCCGGGGTTGCCGGAACAAGCCCCGTCGGTGTAGATAATTATCGGTTCTCTCATTGGCCGGGACTCACTTCATGACGGGGATTGGGGGCAACCTGTTCAATGGCTTTGGCCAGAGCCACCAAAACCGCAATATAAGTGGTTTGGTCCAGGCTGTCGGCCCGGGCCAATGCTTCCCCTTTTGCGCTGGTGACATAGCGCGGTTTAAGGTTGTTAAGAGCCAGGGCGGCAATATCGGCCTGGCATTTGGGGCAGGTACAGATACCGTGTTTCTCCTCCAAAACCCGTCTCATCAAGTCCCAGACCGCCTGTTCCACCACATTGACAATTCGAGAATCCATAGTATCCATCACCCATCTCAGTTTATTTCAGTTCCCCTGGGAGGCTCTTTCAGAATAGAACCCGGACCCGCTACTGCTGGCTGGCAGCCTGCAGGTACTCTAAAGCACCTTTATCAAGCCTCCTGAATCTTCTTAGTGGTCTCCTCCGACTGTTTAACGTAGGATTTGACATCTTTATCCAGAATGGCTTCATTATCTTTTTGCCGTTCTTTGTTAATGCTTCTGGCCCGGTCTTTGAGGGTGCCGTGATCAGTTTTGTAAAAGCCCGGCCCCTTGAAAGCTATCCCTATATCACGGCTCACCAGTCTCTCTACTTCGCCTTTACAAGTAGGGCAGTTTTTAAGAGGCTGGTCAGAAATCTTTTGCATTTTTTCGAATATCCCACATTCCTGGCAACGGTATTCATATATTGGCATAATCTCACCCTTCTCTCCAAATCTTATATCTGTCTTTATATCTGTATCTTAAGCAAGACCAGGAGCGACATAACGCCGTTCCATACCCCGTGGGCAACCATGGGCACATATATACTCCCGGTCCTCTCATAAACATAACATAAAACCAGGCCTCCAATAGCCAGCGGGATGGTTCTCCATACATCCCAGTGGGCCAGTCCAAATACCAATCCAGCCAATAAAATGCCCCATACCGGGCCCAGTGCATTGCGCAGGAAAGGATAAATCATAGCCCGGTAAAACAACTCTTCTGATACAGGAGCCAGAACCGCCCCCATAAAAAATAATAACACAAAAGAGGCGCCATGGCCTGCATTACGCAGCATGGTCTCATACAGCTGCGGCGAAATATCAGGCATAAGGCGGCTCAGGGGCCAGCTCACAACCAGCATGAATAACAGGAGCACCAGCCCGGTTCCACACCCATAAATGAGTATATCCCGGAGGGAAGCCGGACGCAATCCTAATTCCGCCCAGGAAGCCTTTTTCCCTATGGTGAAAACCAAGACCAGGCCTATGGTCGCCAGAAATTGAACCCCGGCCACCAGGGAAAACTGAACCAGCGGCTTTCCTTCCAGCCACCAGGAGTGCATGCTGTACGCTCCCACCAGGTTGGCTATGAGAAGAACCCCGCCATAAACCAGAACGATTTCCATCAATCCCCAGCGCAGGCGATTATAGCCTTCCGTCAAGTTGATCCACTTCCTAACATTACTTAAAATTCCCTAAGCCGCCCCGGCTCTCCAACTTGCCCCGCTATATGGTTTATGAACTGCCGGGCTGTCCGTCCTGACGGACCGTGTTTGCCGCGTTCCCATTGCAGGGCTTGGCGCCGCAGCAATTCAGCACCTATATCCAATCCTTGTCTTTGAGCCAGACCTTGCACGATAGCCAGGTACTCCTCCTGGTTGGGGGCCGCAAAAGACAAGGTCAATCCGAAGCGGTCCGCCAGAGAAATCTTCTCCTGCTGGGTGTCATGAACATGGATCTCATCATCCAGATGATCCCGGTCATGGAAAAACTCCTTGACCAGATGACGCCGGTTAGAAGTGGCGTAAATCAGCATATTTCCGGTCTGTCCCTGCAGACTTCCCTCCAAAACCGCTTTCAAGCCTTTATATTCGGTTTCGTAATCTTCAAATGACAAATCATCAATAAATAAAACGAATTTAAGGTTGTAGCCGCTTAGTATTTCAGCCAGGTGATGCAGGCTGGGCAGGCTGTCACGGTGTACCTCCACCATGCGCAGGGGCTTGCCCCGATAGTGCTCCAGCAGGGCCTTGATCATGGTCGATTTGCCGGTTCCGCTGCCGCCGTAAAGCAACACATTGTTGGCGGGTAAACCGCCCAGAAATTTTTCCGTATTGAAACACAGCATCTTTTTTTGATATTCGTACCCAATCAGGTCCTGCAATCTGGGCAGGTGTGGATGGGCAATTCCTGCCAGACCAGATTCCGCGTCCCAGCGCAGGGCCTGGTAGCGCGCCATAATCCCCCGGGAATTAGCACGGTAGTGTTCAATCAATTGATCAATTTGCAGTGCCCAATCAGAACCCTCAAGGAGGGCTCTATCGTGTTCAAGACCTTTGCAGCCACGGCCGTTCATGACCATGGTACATACGGATTGCGGCGCCAGTTCTGCAAAGTCCAGACCCGTTACTCTCTGCAGCAAGTCCAGATCCCGCGCTGCTGACTGCCTCAACTCCGGTCCAATTTCGCCCTGCTTTTCTGCAGTTCTGCTGAAAACGTTGTCATCCTCTAATATAAGGCTCTGCAGGTGGCAGGAAAAACAGCGTTCCGTACGCAATAACTCAAAACAAAATTGGTGATAGCGATTACATATTTCCACATAATCCAGATCTTGACGAACATTGCTCTCCAGCCAGGCCTGAAGGGCGGTCAGGGCAGGGTCATGCAAAATATTGCGGTATATGGCCAAACTGGACAAATAAAGACGATATTGGGTATACACCAACATTCCTCCTGAAAAGCACGACTAGGTTAAGAAGAGCAGAGTAAGGAGCACGATCAAAGAATGGGTAAAAAATCCCATCGCACTGATGCGCTCCAACTTCCAGTTAAAAATCCCGGCGCAAGTGATGCGGCCGCCAAAAAAGTTCCGAAAGTTCACAAATACCACACTAAGATGCCACATTTCTATTACTATTATTAACCCTGTCAAAGCCAGGGTGACGGGGTTGGAAACGGCCAGGAACACCAGGCTGAAATAGACCACTTCAAACAAAACCGAAGCCCACAGGAGTATCCACAGAGCTTTAGTATTGCTTTCCTGCAGCCAGTTTTGCAGGGCATCCAATAATTCCAGCTCAAATTCCTGGGGATAACCCCTGATAATCTTAAGAAAATAGATACTATAAGTAGCGAGTATTAAAGAGGCCAGTATGCCCAAAAGGATTGTCAACCATGCCACACCTTTCAATGATATGTCTCAATATATCACAATCAAGCCATCAAGCAAGGGATTTTTCAAACTAGGCCGGTGAGCGCTGCTGTAGCATTGGCTGCAGCAGTTCTTCTCATTGTTACCATAATATTAAATACAATTACTCTGATTGTATATCATGACAGAACCGCAAAACGTAACCGGTAACAAAAAAGGCGCGCACGATTGGCCTTGAAATGATCTATATTATTAATTCGTATATCAGAACTTGAAATGATCTATATTATTAATTCGTATATCAGAAAAGGATGTCATGAAATGATAGCATATAGAGGGAGATAATGGGGGTTAATATGCGCAATCGAAAAAGTATCTTAATGATTTTATTGGCTATTGGCAGCATCCTGCTGGGATATAGCTATGCTCACGAGTTGTATGGTCCTTTAGAATCAGAGGTAGAGCTATGGGGATATTTCAGTGAGGGTTTAGGAGCGTCATTACTTATTCTTGCGTTTTTTACGACTCATGGCATCGGAACACGATTGCTCCTTTATATAGGCACGGTTATTCAAATACCTCCGATAATACTCTGGTTTATATTCCATAGCGGCGAAATTACCGATTATCCTCCGGCATTTTCTGACAATTTCGTTGCTCATTGGGCTTTTTCTATCCCACATATTTTTTTAATTATATTGTGTTTATGGATTTTAAAACTGATTGGACCAAGAGATACGGTTGTTAACTCGCGCTAGTAGTGCGCAAGCCAGCAACCGTCTCCATCAAGTTTTCGAACGGAGCAGCGAGAATGGATAATGCGTGCTTAGCCGGGCCCGCGGCGAAAATAACCCTCCCATAAGGGAGGGCCCAGGTTATACGACATAATCGATTCATATTGTTTTAAGTGGCTTTAGCCATGCGCTGGCGACTCCTCAGAGCGGATATGGCCTTTTCCAGCCCGTCGATGGTCAGTTCCTGCATGGGGAAGATTTCACTGATCTTTTTTATAGTAAATGAACCTTCCACCCAATCCCAGTACTTTTGCGGTATCGGATTGAGCCAGACCGAATATTCAAAATGCCGGCGCAGATCGCGCAGCCATTCCAGTCCGGCTCTGTCGTTGTAAAGATCCCAGTCAATGACCCCGCCCGAGCGCATCAATTCATAGGGAGCCATGCTGGCATCACCCACGATGATGGTCCGGTAGTCCTCACCCAGGTTGTTGAGGATATACGCGGTGTCAGTGTAATCGTTCTTGCGGCATTCAGGGGAATGATACAACCAATCGTATATGCAGTTGTGAAAATAAAAAACTTTCAAGTCTTTAAAATGGCTGGAGCGATGCACCGCGGTAAACAGCTGATTGCACAAGCGGCTGTAAGATAGCATTGAACCCCCGGCATCCATCAGCAGCAGTACCTTGATGCTGTTCTCGCGGGGGCGCTCCCATACCAGTTCCAACCGGCCCGCATTCTGACAGGTCTTATCGATTGTACCGTCTAAATCCAATACGGTTTTTGCGCCATCCAGCCGGGAGGTAAACTGCCGCAGCTTGCGCAAAGCCACCTGGAATTGCCTGACACCCAGGGTCTCATCAGAGCGGAACTCCTGGAAACGGCGCATTCCCGCTACTTTAACCGCAGAAAGGTTATTGGATTGACCGCCGACCCTTATGCCTCCCGGATGGTAACCCGAGTGTCCAAAAGGAGAAGTGCCGCCGGTGCCAATCCAGTAGCTGCCGCCGTGGTGTTCTTCCTGCTGCTCCTTGAGGCGCTCTTCCAGCATTCGCCTCAATTCATCCAGATCCAACTGCCGGTGATTGCGCCGCATTTCTTCGGTAATCCCCCGGGCGGGCAGCTCTTTATCCAGCCATTCCCAGATCTTATCGGGCAGACCTTCCGGGGTTTCCACCCCTTCGAAAAAGCGGGCGAAGGCCAGATCAAAACGATCGTAGTGGGCTTCGCTCTTCACCAGGACGGCCCGGCACAGATGATAGAATCCGATAAGACTGGAGCCGCACAAATCGGCCTCCAGGGCTTCAAGAAGGGCGTCCCACTCCTTCATGGAAACCGGCAGCCCCTGGTTTTTCAACTCATAATAAAAACGGGTAAACATCAAATCCTCCTGAAGGCGCTTTTAGCGGTAGCGTCCCATGGCATTGCGAGTTTGGGTTTTACCGGACAGTTGCTGCAGGATCATATCCAGGTCTTCATTCTTTTTCAGCAAGACACCCAAAAAAGGCAGTTCTTTTTTAATTCGAGCGGGCGACACGCCGCCGACCACCAGAGCTTGAAGCCAGTCGATCAATTCGCTGGTACTGGGGCGTTTTTGCATATTGGGTAGGCTGCGCAGCGCGTAAAAAGACTCCATGGCCTGCTCCAGCAGTTTTCGCTCCAAATTGGGGTGGTGAACCGCCACAATCTTTTCCATGGCTTCCGCATTGGGAAAATCTATGTAATGGAAAATACAGCGGCGCAAAAAGGCATCAGGCAATTCCTTCTCAGCGTTGCTGGTGATGATCACAATGGGGCGATGCCGGGCTTTTACCGTTTCACGCGTTTCCGGGATGTAAAAACTCATTTGGTCAAGTTCCCATAAAAGATCATTGGGGAATTCCAGATCAGCTTTATCGATTTCGTCTATCAAGAGCACCACCGGCAAAGGTGAAAGAAAAGCCTCCCCCAGTTTGCCCATCTTAATGTAGCGTTTGATGTCGGACACGTCATGCTCACCGAACTGACTGTCATAGAGCCGCTGGACAGTATCGTAAACATATAGACCATCCTGGGCTTTGGTAGTTGACTTGATGTTCCATATGATAAGCTCCATCTGCAGAGAGTCGGCTATGCTCTGCGCCAGCATGGTCTTGCCGGTGCCTGGCTCCCCTTTTATCAGCAACGGTTTCTGTAATGCTATGGCAATATTTACGCTGTTTCTCAATTCATCAGATACTATGTAACCGGATGAACCATTATAAGTGCCTTGCGGCCCACTCATGACATAAAGCCCCCATTTTGTAATATATTTCACTAGGTAATGATAACAGACTGCCTCTGTATCGTCAATGTGTTGAATCGACTGCATAACGGGCTGCATACTTGCCGGCCACGAAACCCGTAGAGAACGCCGCCTGCAGGTTGAACCCCCCGGTATAGCCGTCAATGTCCAGGATCTCCCCGGCAAAAAACAGGTCAAGGGCGAGCTTGGACTGCATGGTGCGTGGATCCACCGCTGCTACATCCACTCCCCCTCTGGTGACAATAGCCTCTTTGATGGGTCGGGTTGCGCTGATGGTTAAAGGCAGCTTCTTCAAAATATCCAACAGCCTCAAGCGTTCCGTTCTGGTGACCTGATGGCACGGCTTATGGGCGTCGATCCCTGACAGGCTCACTATAACCGGGATCAAGAGCCGGGGCAAAAGATCGATCAGGGCATTTTTGAACTGTTTGCGCGAATAGAGCTCCAAGTCCCGCTGCAGCCGCTCATCCAGTTTTTCCGGAGATAAGGCCGGCTTTAGATCGATATGGAGAGTGACCTTTTTACCTTCATCGCTCAGCAACCTGGCGATATCACTGCTCATGGTGAGAATGATGGGACCTGAAACCCCGAAATGGGTAAACAGCATTTCGCCGCACTCTTGATTGATCATCCTGCCCTCTTCATCATAAGCTGTGGCCTGCACGTTTTTGAGACTGAGACCCTGACATTGCTTCACCCAGGTTTCTGCGGCCTCCAAAGGCACCAATCCCGGGCGGGGGGTTATTATACTATGACCAGCCTTTGCGGCCCACTGATAGCCATCCCCGGTTGAACCTGTTCCCGGGTACGACAGGCCTCCGGTGGCGATGATGACAGCATCCCCTTCTATGCAGCCCTGGTCGGTTTTCACCCCCAGTACCCTGCTCTCTTCTATCACTATATCGCTGACCCGGCAGGGCTTGATTACTTCCACCCCATGCTCCATGAGGCTGTGGTGCAAGGCTTGCACGATATCCGCCGCCTGGTCGGATGCGGGAAAAACCCGCTGCCCTCTCTCTATCTTGGTTTTTACGCCCCGCCCTTCAAAGAAGTCTATCAAATCCTGATTGCTGAATTGATGTAATGCGCTATATAAAAAACGGCCATTGCCCGGGTACTGTGCGATAAACTCACCGACCTGACGCGAATTGGTCAGATTGCAGCGGCCTTTGCCGGTAATCTCCAGTTTTTTACCCAGAGCGGATTTCTTTTCCAATAGCTTTACCCTGGCCCCGCCGGCGGCAGCACTGATGGCTGCCATCATCCCGGCAGGCCCTCCTCCAACTACCACTACCCTTTTCATTTTAGCCTCCTAGCTGCTTGTGCTGTTTGATAATGGCCTGCAACAGCGGATTTTTCGAGAAAATACAAATTGTTTTCAGATGAACAAAAGTGTTACAATCAACTTAATGATTTTCGGGAGGTGCCCACTTTGAATCAGACTAACCCGGCAAGAACCGGTGTGCCGAAATTATTGCCTGTACTTATTGTAGCAATAATGGCGGGAATGTATTATTATGCGGCCTTTGTTGATGTTTCTTCTCCGGATAAAACCGTGGATCATTTTTATCAGGCCTATTTTGACCGGGATTATGAAACCGTCGCCCATGACTTGAGTGTGTTTTGGTCGCTTAATTACCTGCCTCAATATCGTGATATGAGCTCAGCCGAACTGATGCAGAACCGGGCTGAGATCGAGCAGGAAACCGCAGCTATGCTTAAAAGCCTGGAAGAGAACCAGCCCACCGAACAAGACGTGTCAGTCGAGGTTTTAAAAGAATACACCAAAACCGGGGAATACAGCGCCCTGGTAGTATATCAGGTAATGCAGCAGGAACAGCCGGTGCAAAAGGAAGTAGCCTTTTTGATCAGAGAAGCCGGGGGTTATAAGATCATCAATTTGTCCCCCATCGAGGATTCCGATCTGGAGCTGGTAGAAAGTTACAGTTTGGATCAGCTGGATGAGAGTTTTAAGGAACTTCTGGAAGTATAGCCATTATTATCAAACCTTGAACCCAGGATTTCGCAGGGACACCCGCAAGGGTGTCCCTCAGCTTGTTGACAAAGTCAACCAGCTGTGCAGAGCAAGCGACGGAAGCGAAGAGCAAGGCGCTCAATAGGCCCGAGATTGAGGCGTACAAATAGTACGTTGATTGAGCGGACCTATTGGACAACGCAGTTATTCGCTTTTGTCGACGGTCTGGGATACCGGCAAGGGTATCCCTCTGGTTGGCTGGATTCGGGGTTTGCCTGTCCTTTTGTCAGCCCTGTTCCAGCTGCAGGTCGGAGCCGATCGAATTGAACACCTTGGCGTTAGCCGGTACCTGCATCCCATCGGCAAACTCACAGCCGCTATTTATAATGGCACCCGGAGCGATCCAAACCTTGGCGCCCAAAACACAGTTGCTGCCCAGCAGAGCTTCTTCAATGCGGCTATCCCTGCCTATGACGGTGTCTTTCCATAGCACCGAATTGCAGAAGGTAACGCCATCTTCGATAACACAGCCGTCCCCCACCACATTTATACCCTGCCAGTTGACCCCGTCACCGATAGACACATTCTTGCCCAGCAGTACCTGGGCTCCATTATTCATGGCAACAACCTGTCCCGGCAATGACATGGCAACACGCCCCACCAGTGCATCCACCTGGGCCTCTTTATAGCTGCTGATGCTGCCGATGTCGCACCAGTAATTGGAAACCGGCATACCGAAGAAAGGCGCTTTTATTTTGACCAGATGAGGAAAAAGCTGTTTCCCGAAATCATAAAACTGACGCGGTGGGATGTACTTGAATATCTCGGGTTCAAAGATATAAATGCCGGTATTGGCCAATCGGCTGCAGGCTTCTTCCGGCCTGGGTTTTTCCTGAAAACGCTCAATACGATGGCCGTCATCGGTTACCACGATGCCGAACTGCTCCACTTCCTGCACCGCTTTTAAGGCAATGGTGGCCAGGGCTCCCTGTTTTTTATGGAATTGCATCATCTGCTGCAGTTCGATATCGGTAAGGGCATCGCCGCTTACTACCGCAAATGAATCGTCTAGAAACCATTCGCAGTTTTTCACCCCGCCGGCGGTTCCCAGCAATTCATGCTCCAGCGAATAATCCAGGTTGACACCCCAGTCGCGGCCGTCGCCGAAATAGCCGCGAATGGCTTTGGGGTGATAATGAAGATTACAGATCAGAGAATCGAAGCCCTGCTCTTTGAGCCAGCATACAATATTATCCATTAAAGGCCGGTTGGCCACCGGTATCATCGGTTTGGGAACATGCATGGTCAGGGGCATTAAACGCGACCCAACTCCTGCTGCCATTATCATTGCCTTCACTTTAGCACCCCCTGAATGGTTATTATTTCCCTGTTGTATTAACTATACCATCTGGTATCTGAGCCTGCAATTTTGGAGGCTGCCCCTTTTGAAACAGCCTCATCAATAGGGGTGTCGGGGGGACGGGGTTGTTGACAACAATTGTTGTCAACAACCCCGTCCCCCCGACACCCCTAGTTGAATGACCAGGCTTATTATTTTCCCCGCTTTAACAGCATGTAGTTGATGCTGTCAACCAGGGCTTGAAAGGAAGCTTCGATTATGTTTTCCGACACTCCCACCGTACTCCACTTATCAGTGCCGTCTGCGGTTTCTATCAGAACCCGGACCCTGGCTGCAGTAGCCTCACTGCCATCCAATACCCTGACTTTGTAATCGGTCAGGTGCATATCTTTGATAGCCGGATAAACCTCGTTCAATGCTTTGCGCAGGGCATTATCGAGGGCGTTGACCGGGCCGTCCCCGTCGGCTGCGGTGTGGTAAACCTGACTGCCGACTTCAATCTTAACCATCGCTTCAGAGGTGGTTTGGTCTTCCTCATTTTTCTCTAGGATGACTTTGAGGTTTTTTAACTGGAAATAGTCGGTGAATTGGCTGAAAGCTTTGCGCAATAACAGCTCCAGAGAGGCGTCCGCGCCTTCATACTGGAAACCCTGGTTTTCAAGTTCTTTAATCTGCCGGATCACCTTGCGGGTTTCACTGTCGTAAGCATTGACATCGATATTGAATTCTTTGGCTTTATACAACAGGTTGGATAAACCAGAAAGCTCGGAAACCAGAACCCGGCGATGGTTGCCAATATCCTCGGGATTGACGTGCTCGTAGGTCAGGGTATCCTTTAACATGGCGCTGACATGAATGCCCCCTTTATGCGCAAAGGCCCCGTGTCCTACATAGGGCTGATCGTTATGATGAGGCATATTGGCAATCTCACTGATATAACGCGATACTTCCGTCAATCTTCTCAGGTTTCCTGCCGGGACGGCACGATAACCCATTTTAAGCTCCAGGCTGGGTATTACCGTACACAGGTCCACATTTCCGCAGCGCTCCCCGTAGCCGTTAATAGTCCCCTGAACGTGGGACGCCCCGGCTTTCACTGCCATAAGGGTGTTGGCTGCCGCCAGACCCGAGTCGTTATGCACATGAATCCCCAGAGGTATATCGAAGTGCTGCCTGACGTCTTCTACAATCAAGCTGGTTTCCCAGGGCATGGTGCCCCCGTTGGTGTCGCACAACACCAGGCATACCGCCCCGGCCTGGGCCGCTCTTTCCAGGACCTGCAGCGCGTAATCACGATTATCCTTGTATCCATCAAAAAAATGCTCGGCGTCAAATATGACTTCCAGGCCCTGGCTGGCCAGGTAGCCAATACTGTCCCTGATCATATTGAGGTTTTCGTCCAAACTGGTTTCCAATGCTTTGATAACGTGGAAATCCCAGGTTTTGCCGAAAATAGTCGCGGTTTTGACCCCTGAGTCCAAAACCGCTTTGATGTTATTGTCCGAGGTTACGGCCACGCCGGGCTTGCGGGTGGCGCTGAAAGCTGTAATTCTCGAATTATTGAGCTTGATCTCCTGGATACGGCTGAAAAACTCCATATCCTTGGGATTGCTTACCGGCCAGCCGCCTTCGATATAAGCAATGCCCAGATAGTCCAGCTTGGCAGCGATCTTTAACTTGTCATCGACGGTAAGGGAGATGCCTTCCCCCTGAGCGCCGTCCCTCAAGGTGGTGTCATATACGGCTACCCGCGTTTTATCCCCAATTTCAAAATCCTCCTCATCAAATATTCCATTACTTATTATTGAGCAGTGATACGCTCTGCGACCAGGTCGCCCATGGTTACGGTGTCGGCTGCTTTGATTCCGGCATCATTCAGGCTGGCCTGAATTAAGTCGGGAGTGCGGTAGCCGTCCTGCAACACGCTGCGCACCGCGGCTTCCACAGTCTGAGCCTCTTCAGCAAGACCGAATGAGTAACGCAGCATCATAGCGGCTGAAAGTATGGTGGCCAAAGGATTAGCCTTGTTCTGTCCGGCTATATCCGGCGCGCTGCCGTGAGAAGGTTCATAAAGTCCCACCGCTCCGCCAATCGACGCGCTGGGAAGCATCCCGATGGAACCGGTCAGCATGGATGCTTCGTCAGTTAAAATGTCCCCAAACATATTCTCGGTGACAATGACGTCAAACTGACGGGGATAACGGATTAACTGCATAGAGCAATTATCTACGTACATATGGGTGGTTTCCACATCCGGATACTCCCGGGCCAACTGGCTTACCACCTCCCGCCACAGGCGGGATGATTCCAATACATTGGCTTTATCCACCGAACACAACTGCCCCCGGCGCTGCCGGGCCGCCTGATAAGCGAATCTGACGATGCGTTCGATCTCATAAGTGGAATAAGTGAGGATGTCGGTAGCCTGCTGGCCGCCATCGGCAGTCATTTCGCGTTTCTTTTCCCCGAAATACAAACCGCCGGTGAGTTCACGGATCACCAGGATATCGACCCCACTGATGACCTCCTCCTTTAATGTAGAAGCCTGCAGCAGACCGGGGAAAAGGATGCAGGGCCTGAGGTTGGCGAACAGTTCCAGTTCCTTGCGCAAGGGCAATAACGCCCCGATCTCCGGGCGCAGTTCAACAGGCAGCTGATCCCATTTAGGCCCCCCGATAGCCCCCAGGAGAACCGCATCAGAAGACTTGCACAAGGCCAGGGTCTCCGCCGGCAGGGGATGGCCGACGGCATCATAGGCGGCCCCTCCCACCAGGGCTTCTTTAAATTCAAACTGGTGACCATAACGAGCCGCGACGGCTTCCAGGGTCTTAACCGCCTGGGGAACAATTTCCACTCCGATGCCGTCACCGGGCAAAACCGCTATTCTATACATTCAGATCCGTTCCTTTCATGTATCATCTACAGACTAAATCGATAATTACTCAGTTCGGGCTTTCTCTTTTACGTAATTGATGAGGCCGCCTTGGGCCATAATCTCCTGCATGAAGGGCGGGAAAGGCTGGGCTTGATAAGAGATGCCGCTTCTTAAATTGGTGATGTGGCCGGTTTCCAGATCCACTTCGATCTGGTCTCCCTCCTCCATTCCATCAAAGGCTTCCTCGCATTCCAAAATAGGCAGCCCGATATTGATGCTGTTGCGATAAAATATACGCGCAAAAGAGCGGGCCACCACACAGGAGACCCCGGCTCCCTTGATGGCGATAGGGGCATGCTCACGGGAACTGCCGCATCCGAAGTTTTTGTCGGCAACGATTATATCACCGGGCTTCACCTTGGACGGAAAGGTGGGATCAGCGTCTTCCATACAGTGTTGGGCCAGTTCCAGCGGATCGAAAGTATTCAGGTATCTGGCCGGAATGATGGCATCGGTATCCACATCAGGGCCGAATTTATAAATCTTGCCTGTATATTTCATTTGTCACACCTCTTTTGTTATCTTCCTGTTGAGTTGAAACAGATCAGACTTGCCAGGGCGGGGTTATTTCCCCGGTGATGGCGCTGGCTGCAGCAACCGCCGGACTGGCCAGATATACCTCACTCTGAGGGTGCCCCATGCGGCCTACGAAGTTGCGGTTGGTGGTTGCCAGGGCGCGCTCCCCTTTAGCAAGAATTCCCATATGGCCTCCCAGGCACGGTCCGCAGGTAGGTGTGCTGACAACAGCTCCGGCTTCGATAAAGGTCTCGATATAACCGCGGCGCATCGCTTCCAACAGAATCTGCTGCGTACCCGGAAAGACGATGACCCGCATTTCAGGATGCACTTTTTTGCCTTTCAAGATTCGGGCCGCGATCTCCAGGTCTTCCAGACGCCCGTTGGTGCATGACCCGATCACTACCTGATCAATTTTCACTCCCTGGGCCTCGCTTACTTTTCTGGTGTTCTCAGGCAGATGCGGAAAAGCCACTACCGGTTCCAGGGCGGAAACGTCATATTCCCTTATCTCATAATAAAGGGCGTCGTCGTCAGACTGATAGAAGCGGTAAGGCCGCCGGGCCCGGTTTTTTATATATTCCGCAGTGACGTCGTCCGGGACGATGATGCCATTTTTCCCGCCTGCTTCAATAGCCATGTTGGCCATCGTAAAACGGTTGTCCATTGATAATGAGGAGATGGCCTCACCGCAGAACTCCATAGCCATATAGCGGGCCCCGTCCACACCGATATCCCCTATGGTGTGGAGGATCAAGTCCTTGCCTCCCACCCAGGCGGGAAGCTTGCCATAATATACGAATTTGATTGTTTCCGGCACTTTAAACCAGGCTTCCCCGGTGGCCATGGCCGCAGCCATATCAGTGGATCCCACTCCGGTCGCGAATGCGCCTAGGGCGCCGTAGGTGCAGGTGTGCGAGTCGGCTCCGATTATGACATCGCCGGGCAGCACCAGGCCCTGCTCCGGCAGCAGGCAATGCTCAATACCCATCTGCCCGATTTCAAAGTAATTTTTTATCCCTTTGGCCCGGGCGAATTCACGCATGATTTTGCACTGCTCGGCGGATTTAATATCCTTGTTGGGTGCGAAGTGGTCGGGAACCAGCACAATCTTTTCCCGGTCATATACTTCTTCTTTTCCCAGCTTTTCAAATTCGGAAATAGCCACCGGAGCAGTGACGTCATTGCCCAGGACGACATCGACCCGGCAGTTGATCAGTTCACCCGCTTCCACCGCCTTTTTTCCGGCATGGTCAGCCAGGATCTTTTGTGTTATCGTCATTCCCATATCTTGAGGTCTTCCTTTCCTGGAGGCTAGATTTCCTTATCTCGTCTTTGTACCTCGTAATAATGCTTGTTTATAGCGTTTATGTATGATTTGACACTGGCTTCAATGATATCGGTACTGAGGCCCCGGCCATTATATACCTTGCCGTCAATTTGAATGTGGGACACCACTTCACCCAGGGCGTCTTTACCCCCGCCCACCGCGCTGAGTTTATAGTCCAGCATTTTGCCATAATGGTCAGTGATCTTATCCACTGCCCGGCAGGCGGCGTCTACCGGGCCGTCCCCGGTAGCGGCGGCATCGAATACCTTGTCTTCGATTTTCAAACTCACGGTGGCGGTAGGCAATACCGTGCTGCCGCTGACCACATGCAGGTATTCCAGGCTGAATCTTTCCGGAATAGCATAGACTTTGTCCTTGACCAGAGCCTCCAGATCATCATTGGTGACCTGTTTCTTTTTGTCGGCGATTATCTTGAAACCATTGAAAGCCCGGGCCAATTCCTCATCATTCAAAGTGTAGCCCAGAGATTCCATGTGCTCTTTAAAGGCGTGGCGCCCCGAGTGTTTGCCCAAAACCAGCTGGCTCTGGCTTACTCCGATCAATTCCGGGCTCATGATTTCATAAGTAGTTCTCTCCTTGAGCATGCCGTCCTGATGGATACCAGACTCATGGGCAAAGGCATTTTTCCCCACTATGGCCTTATTGGGCTGAACCTGCATGCCGGTCAAACTGCTCACCAAACGACTGGTGCGATAAATCTCCCCATGATTGATCCCGGTGGTCTTTTTCAGGTAATCATAGCGGGTGTACAAGGCCATTATGATTTCTTCCAGGGCGGCATTTCCGGCCCTCTCCCCGATACCGTTCACGGCACACTCCACCTGGCGGGCCCCATTCAGGATTCCCGCCATGGAATTTGCCACCGCCAGACCCAAATCGTCATGACAATGAACGCTGATAATGGCTTCATCCACGTTTTTCACCCGGCTCATGAGCTCTTTAATGAAGCGCCCGAATTCCTCGGGGATGCCATAGCCTACAGTGTCGGGGAGGTTGACAACGGTGGCGCCTGCGGCAATTACGTTCTCTGTAACCCGGGCCAGAAAATCCATATCGCTGCGGGAGGCGTCTTCTGCGGAGAATTCCACATCATGGCAAAACTTCTTGGCATACTTGACGGCCTCAACCGCTTGAACCAGAACCTCTTCCCGGGATTTCTTGAGCTTATATTTCAGATGTATGGGAGAAGTAGCCAGAAAAGTATGTATACGGGGAGTTTCGGCGTCTTTAACGGCCTCCCAGGTCCTGTCGATATCCTCCCGGTTGGCACGGCACAACCCGGCGATTACCGCGCCTTTGACCGCACGGGCTATGGCCTTTACCGCGTCAAAGTCGCCTGGTGAAGCTATGGGAAAGCCGGCTTCGATAATATCGACACCCAGCCGGGCCAGCTGATGAGCTATCTCCAGCTTTTCCTCCACATTCAGGCTCACCCCCGGAGATTGCTCCCCATCCCGGAGCGTAGTGTCAAACAGGTAAATACGATCTTTGGCAGACATCCTGCACCCCCCGATTATATAAATATTTGAACCTCTATTTGGTCTCTTTCAGCCAGGGCATCATAGCCCGCAATTTTTCTCCCACCTCTTCGATGAGGTGTTCACGGTTGCGGCGTTTAAGGGCATTAAACTGCGGTCTGCCCACCTGGTTCTCCAGCAGCCAGTTCTTGGCGAAACGGCCTTCCTGAATGTCTGTTAAGGCCTGCTGCATAGCCTGGCGGGCTTCAGGGCCGACGACATCCGGTCCTTTAGTATAGTCGCCCCATTCGGCGGTATCACTTATGGAATAACGCATATAGCCCATGCCGCCTTCATACATCAGATCCACGATCAGTTTTAGCTCATGCATGCATTCGAAATAGGCTATCTCCGGCTGGTAACCGGCTTCAACCAGGGTTTCGAATCCAGTCTTGACCAGTTGGGTCACCCCGCCGCAAAGTACACACTGTTCGCCGAACAAATCGGTTTCCGTTTCTTCCTTAAAGCTGGTTTCAATAACGCCAGCCCGGGTGCAGCCTATTCCACAGGCATAGGCCAGGGCCAGGTCTCTGGCTTTTCCGCTGTAATCCTGCTGAACGGCAACCAAGCCCGGTACTCCGGCGCCTTTGGTGTACATCCTTCTTACTAGATGGCCCGGGCTTTTGGGGGCCACCATGAAAACATCGATAAAGGCAGGCGGAACAATCTGGCCGAAATGAATGTTAAAGCCGTGCGAGAAGCCCAGGGCATTGCTTTCGGTGAGGTGGGGCTTAATCTGTTCATTATAAACCCTGGCCTGAGTTTCGTCAGGAAGAAGCACCTGAATAATATCTGCTGCCTGAGCCGCTTCCGAAACGGTCAGAGGCTGAATTCCGGCGGCAATGACTTTGTTCCATTCTTCTTCGGTAAAATCGTCAAAGGGCTTGCGCAGCCCCACCACCACGTTGACTCCACTCTCATGCAGGTTCTGAGCCTGGGCATGGCCCTGGGAACCGAAACCCATCACAGCCACGGTTTTCCCTCTAAGCAGATCCAGGTTGGCGTCAGCATCATAAAACATTTTAGCCATTGTCAACATCCTCCTTATTATTATGTCTACCCCCGGCTGTACCGGGGGTCAGCATCTGCTACCAGCATAACCCAAATATCTTTTTTTATCCTTTGCACCCCCCCCGCAGCATGGCGATCTTGCCGGTACGCACCAGCTCGGAGATGCCGAAAGGCCGCAGGGCTTCTTCTATAGCGTCAATTTTGGCGGAATCCCCGGTTACTTCAATAATTAAGTTATTTTTGCCGATATCTACGATGCGGGCGCGGAATATCTCCACGATCTGCATGACTTCAGCGCGCACGCTGGCATCGGCCTTGACTTTGATAAGTACTAATTCGCGTTCTACCGCCCGTTCATTGGTAACATCCACAATTTTAATCACATTGACCAGTTTGTAAAGCTGCTTGGTGACCTGCTCGATAATCTGGTCGTCGCCCTCCACCACGATCGTCATCCGTGAAATGGTAGGATTCTCGGTGGCCCCTACGGTGAGGCTATCGATATTGAAACCCCTTCTGCGGAACATGGTGGTCACCCGGGTCAGGACCCCGGGTTTATTGTCGACTGTAACCGCCAGTGTATGCTTCATTATTCGTCACCCCCGATCATATTAATGAGGGATTCTCCCGGGGCCACCATGGGGTAGACATCGGCTTCCCTTTCCACCACGAAATCGATAAAGACGGGACGATCTCCCACCTTCATGGCTTCCCTTAAAGCATCTTTGACCTGATCGGTCTCAGTCACCCGCATACCCACCGCTCCGTAGGCCTCGGCCACTTTAACAAAGTCAGGCTGCAGGCTGATATCGGTATTAGAATAACGCTTTTTATAAAACAGGCCTTGCCATTGCCTGACCATACCCAGATATTGATTGTTGAGAATACAAACAATCACCGGTACTTTATACTGCATGGCGGTGCCCAGTTCCTGAATATTCATCTGAATGCTGCCGTCTCCGGCGATATCGATCACGGTCATGTCTGGGCGGGCTATTTTGGCGCCGATGGCGGCCGGAAATCCATAGCCCATAGTGCCGAGTCCCCCTGAGCTGATAAAGCTTCTGGGGTTTTTGAATTTATAGTATTGAGCCGCCCACATCTGATGCTGACCTACTTCGGTGGTGATGACGGCATCGCCTTGAGTCATATCGTAAATGCTCTCGATGACATGCTGCGGCATGATGCGTCCTTCACATGAAGCCGGATAGCGCAGGGGATACTCCAGTTTCCATCGATCGATGGTATGATGCCATTCGCTCAGCTCTTCAACAGCTTCCAAGCGCTGGTTAATGGCCTGCAAAACCTCTTTTACCTGTCCCACGATAGGTATGTCAACCGCCACATTTTTGCCGATCTCGGCAGCATCAATATCGATGTGGATCACCTTGGCGTGCGGGGCAAAGGCTTCGATCTTCCCGGTGACCCGGTCGTCAAAGCGCACCCCTACGGCTATCAAAAGATCTGATTCTGACACCGCATAATTGGCGTATTTGGTGCCATGCATGCCCAGCATGCCCAAGGCCAGATAATTGTTGCCGGGGAAAGCCCCCATACCCATCAAGGTAGTAGTGACTGGTATTTTACGCTTTTCCGCCAGTTCCCTGAGTTCTTCCGACGCTTCGGAGATGATAACCCCGCCGCCGGCATAGATTACCGGACGCTGAGCCTGTTTGATCAGTTCCACCGCGTTAATCACCTGTCCGGCGTTAAAGCCTTTCATCACCCGGTAGCTATGGATGAAAACCTCTGATTTGTCGCTAGTAAAGTCAATGCTCTTATCCATGATGTCCTTGGGCAAGTCGACCACTACCGGACCGGGCCGGTTAGTTCTGGCAATGTAGAAGGCCTCTTTTACTACCTGCTCCACATCCTCGGTGCGTTCAACCAGGTAGTTGTGTTTGGTGATAGGCAGGGTGATGCCGGTTATGTCGGCTTCCTGAAAAGCATCCCGGCCGATGAGGTGTGACGCCACCTGCCCGGTGAAAAAGACCATGGGGATTGAATCCATATTGGCGGTGGCAATTCCGGTAACCAGATTAGTGGCGCCGGGCCCCGAGGTGGCGATACACACCCCGGTTTTCCCAGAGGCCCGGGCATATCCGTCAGCGGCGTGAGCAGCGCCCTGTTCGTGCCGGGCCAAAATATGTTTGATATCAGAATCATAGAGGACATCATATATAGGTAGAACAACCCCACCGGGGTAGCCGAAGATGGTGTCCACCCCTTGTTCCTTAAGACTATTAATCAGGATTTCAGCACCTTTACAATTCATAAAATCACCTCCGTAAATTCTTCCAACTCCCGCTTAAACCTCACGTTTATGATACAAAAGCGCCCAGCCAGTTATAAAGCAAAGGCGGGCTCTTGGCCCGCCGGTTTTATTACGCTTGCCATATTGAAATCATTCTTTAAATATGGCTCCTGTACTGGCTGATTGTACCAATTGAGCATATCGTTTCATATAACCTTTTTTTATTCGGGGCTCCGGCTCTCTCCAGAGGCTGCTCCTCTTTTCGATAATGCCGTCGTCTACTAGCAGTTGTAGTCGGCACCCAGGTATATCGATCTCGATTAGATCGCCTTCTTCAATCAGGCCAATCAAGCCCCCTGAAGCTGCTTCAGGGGATACGTGCCCAATGGATGCTCCCCGGGTAGCCCCGGAAAATCGCCCATCGGTAATTAATGCCACCTCCTTATCCAAACCCATACCGGCAATTGCCGAGGTTGGAGTCAGCATTTCTCTCATACCTGGTCCGCCTTTGGGGCCTTCGTAGCGAATGACAATAACATCTCCGGGTACAATTTTCTGATTGAGAATAGCCGCTACGGCTTGTTCTTCAGAGTCGAATACCCGGGCTGGTCCCGTATGCCGCATCATCTCTTCAGCCACTGCGCTCTTTTTGACCACGGCCCCCTCTGGCGCCAAATTGCCAAAAAGCATGGCCAAACCGCCGCTGGGGCTGTAGGGCTGGTCTATGGACCGGATCACATCATAATTGCGCACTGCGGCATCTTTGATGTTGTCTCCTACAACTGTTCCGGTAACAGTCAGGGCTTCTTTATCGATCAGGCCCTTTTTGTCGAGTTCACTGAACATGGCTTGAATGCCGCCGGCCTGGTAGAGGTCTTCCATATGGTGATGCCCGGCGGGGCTCAGACGGCAAAGATTAGGAGTTGAAGCGCTGATTTCATTGAAAAGGTTCAAATCTATAAATACACCCGCTTCGTGAGCGATGGCCATCAAATGCAGGACAGAATTGGTTGAACAGCCAATGGCCATATCCAGGCGCATGGCATTCGAGAAAGCCGCCTCAGTCAGGATATCACCGGGTTTGATATCTTTTTCTACCAGGGTCATGATCTTCATGCCTGCGGTTTTGGCCAATCGAATCCGCTCGGAATAAACCGCGGGGATAGAGCCATTCCCTGGCAGGCCCATTCCCAGGGCCTCGGTTAAACAATTCATGGAATTGGCGGTAAACATCCCGGCACAGGAACCACAGGTAGGGCAGGCGCTCTCTTCCAACCGGGCCAGCTCCTCAGGAGTCATTTTTCCGGCAGCCGCCGCACCTACTCCCTCAAATACCTGGGTTAAGGTCAGGCCTTTATCACCTGACCTGCCGGCCAGCATTGGGCCCCCGCTGACAAAGATGGCGGGAATATTTAAACGCGCCGCAGCCATCAGCATGCCCGGCACCACCTTATCGCAATTGGGTATGAATACCAGTCCGTCAAAGGCATGGGCGGTAGCCATAATCTCCACTGAATCGGCGATCAGCTCCCGGCTGCCCAGAGAATACTTCATACCCAGGTGGTTCATAGCGATGCCGTCGCAGACTGCTATGGTCTGAAATTCCAGGGGAGTTCCCCCTGCCACGCGCACTCCCGCTTTAACCGCTTCCCCGATTTTGTCCAAGTTAATATGACCTGGCACGATATCATTGTGCGAGTTAACTATGCCGATCAGAGGTCTTTTGATCTCTTCATCGCTAAGGCCGATGGCCCTGAATAAAGATCGATGGGGAGCCTTTTCCAGCCCCAATTTAATTGTGTCGCTTTTCACCCCGATCACCTTCCTTAGATAGCCCAACCTGCTCAACAAGTTTCTGTTTGCAAGCTATAAAAGAATATAAAAATCCCCTCGTCCCGGTCAGGGACGAGAGGAATCTCCCGCGGTACCACCCTGTTTGTCGCCCATGCGACCACTTACAGCGCGTGCTTTCCGGCACACTGTCTTGATAACGGACTTTTGCGTCCGGCAGCACCTACTCAGGCAAGCCTTTCAGATTGCTCCTCCGGGATGATCACCACCAGAAATGTTGATACTGGCTTTCAGCACATGGCCAGCTTCTCTGTAATCAAGTGATTTCAGGTGTCAAGTCCCTTCCTCGGTGTGATTAATTCATTATTTAATATTCATCAAGTATATTGAATCATACCGCTGTTTGTCAATAGTATACGTCGCATTAGCTGTCATTTCTGCTCGATTTTGCGAATGTATTCTTTCAGTATGATATTGTTAGGCTTTCCGCTTAGATGACGGTTCCCTTCCCTGCGCTTGATCTTCTTGTACAAAGCCCACAACAGACGGTTGCCCTCCTCGGTCTGCCGGGCCTCGGAGGGGCTCATCCCCTGTAAGAGGCTGAGGTGAGAATGCACCCACTTGTTTAAATATAGTTCTTTCAGTATGGCTGAAAGCTGAGGATAAGCTTTTTTCAGGTCAGCCGTAAGTATATCGAAGATGCCATCTTCCCGGATCTCCATGCCATCGAACTCCAGGCACCCATACATATCGGCTTCAAATTGCTGTCTGACCCGGGCCATGTCACTGTCTCCAAAGGTGGAAACGGCTATCCAATTTGACCCCATAATGTACTCAGCCTCAAAAGCCGGTCCGTGGGCAGAGGCCTCCACCTGATAATAGAGCTGGAAATCTCTACCCTGGAAACAGAAGTCTTTTCCCATGGTTTCCAGTCTTTCTACGACTCTTTGCCGGTCCTTGATATGATAGTGCGCGCTTATCAAGCGCATGCCGTCATCACAAGCCGCCTCACTGCCCGGTTCCAAAAGCACATCTTCGAAGCTTACATACTGCCCGCCCAAATAACGAAAGGCGGTGAGCACATTCACCTGATAATCCTCTCTTAATAGAACGCAACTAACCTCATCCTCCAGAAAATCATGGAGGCCGTTTAGGTTATCATCATCCTGGCAGATTACCACAAATTCATCCCCGTTCACTACCAGGTCGGCAACTACGCCGCTCATAAATGATACCCCGCAGTTAAAATCCTCTTCGCGATAAGTCAGGCGCATATGCATTCCATCAGGCAGTTCCTTAACTTCCCTTACCCCGTCCAGGTCATCCAGTTTGGCAAGCAGCTGCTCCAGATCAATAATCTCATATACCCGGCAAAAGGCGGGATCACTAAAAGGATTATACTTGGTGCTGCAACAATTTTTGTAAGTTTCTTCAAATGATTCGATCAACCAGCTATCTTCTGTTTTAATCAACCCCACCAGGTATTCGCGGTAATAGAACTCCCCTGCTTCAATGACGATGGAATAGGCCCCAACAATGGGTCTATCAACATCGCCCTGCTCTTTGCAGGCTCCGCCCTCAATAAATATTGCCGCGGAGTTCATGATCGCATCCATTTCAAAATCGGTTTTAAGCCCAAATGCCGCTTCACGGAGCAAGCACAGAATATAATCCCAATCATGATATTTATAAGCGTGAAATATGCTGTTAACCAGCTGGCGTGGGTTCAATTTCGCCGACAGAAGGCGAACCAGGTTCCGTTCGCGCTCAGAACCGAGATCGCTTTTTTCAAACAGATACTTTTGATACAGAAAGCGCCCCAGAGCCGGGCGGCTCATATGGCGGAGGTTGTGGTGATAGGCCTGGGAGACCAGGAAACAGGCTTCATCCAAACTGATTTCCGTCATATCCGGCAGGTTTTTGCGATCCCGGTCATACTGAGCCGGCAGCATATTTTCAACCAGGAAGAAGCTATGTATGCCGTCGCTGTTGAAAGTAAGGTAGAAGCATTCCACATGCAAGTTCTTTCGGCCGATTTTCCAGGCTACGTCCAGGGTTACCCGGCCGGTATGCCTGGTGCAGGAAGCATAGGCCTTGTAAAATGTCCCTTGAAAGGGGGCCAATACTGACCTGGGCATACCCGCCAGGTGCATTTTATCTAAAACCCGGTTGCATAATTGCTTATATTCCTTGTCAAACTCAAGTTTTATCACTTCGATAAACTCTATGACCGCCTCTTCGCGGAAAGCTGACAAACCCTCCAAGATTAAAGGCCGGGTTTCATGCGGAACCTCCTCGAATAAGTCCAGCATAAAGAGACGGCCTTCATTGCTTCCCGACAATTGACGGAGATCGCTGATAATATCCTTAAAATAATTAATGGGTAATCCTTTGCGGTTTCTCATGCCAGGTTCCTTTACCATCTATAAATGTAATTGTAATTTAACACTTCGCGGGGTGATTGGCAAACCATCCCGGCAAACCCCGCCGCAGTCATTTTTCAACATATGATTCTTTAATAGGAGCAATTATTGTGTATTATGCAATTTTTTTCTTGGTCCAGGCAGGAAGTATAACAGTAATAAAGAAATAATGGGAAGAATGACATTCTTTGTTGATCGGGTGGTATTTTGAGAAGAATTAAGATCAAACACCTGAAACCAAACATGGTGGTAGCGCGTTCCGTTTACTACGGCAATGCCCATGTTCTAGCCCAGGCAGGCATGGTACTGACAGTTGACGCCATCAAACGCCTGGATGAACTGGGCATCGCTTCGGTATATATTCGTGAGCAATACGTGCCTGAGACAGTGGAGCCAGAGGACGTAATACCGGAAAAGGTTCGTCTGGAAACCATAGAAATGGTCAAAGCGAGCTTTATAAACCTGCATGATCACCTCAAACTTGACATAAACCGGGTGGCTAGCATCGTTAACAGTATCATTGACGAGTTGCTGGCCTCTGACGATATTCTGGTGCAACTGACTGACATTCGCGCCTTTGACGACTATCTATTTGCCCACTCGGTAAATGTATGCGTTCTATCTATTATGACCGGCATTACTTTGCATTTTGACAAAGCCCGGCTGACTGAACTCGGGGTTGGCGCACTGCTTCATGATATCGGCAAAACCAAAATCGATTCAGAAATTCTCAACAAACCGGATGACCTCAGCCGTCAGGAATTCGATGAGATAAAGCGTCATACCAACTACGGCTTCGAAATGCTGAGGAACTATGCCGACCTTTCTCTGCTCTCCGCCCACATAGCCTTTCAGCATCATGAGCGCTGGGATGGCCAGGGGTATCCCCGCGGCCTGAGAGGCGAGTCTATTCATGAATATGCACGCATCGTGGCTGTGGCCGATGTCTATGATGCATTGCTGGCTGATCGGCCTTATCGCCCTTCTTACACGGTCAATCAAGCCTTAACCATATTGGAGCGTATGTCCGGGGTCTATCTGGATCCCAACTTCGTAACTGCTTTGGTTTCAAATATAGCCATTTATCCGGTAGGGAGTTTGGTGGAAATCAGCACCGGCTATATAGGCATAGTTATGGAAGTGAATAAAGTTGTACCCACCCGTCCGGTTATTCGCATCATTGTGGACAACACCGGAAGGCGCCTCAGCCGCACTCATATGATCGATTTATCCCAATTTGCCACTATTATGGTCATTCGAGCCTTAAATGGCGACGACATTGATAAGTTGAATTTAAGAGAATACGTCCTGGCATAATCCCCGCAAACAAAACCTATTTATCGCATATCTCACCGCGTTTTCCGGCAAGCTAACAAAAAAGCCGGAGGTTTTTCATGTTTGTTAAAATAGTGTCCCTGCTTCTGATTATTATTTTTGGCGGCACGCTGTTGTTTTTGTTGCTAAAAAAAGTAATCCCCACCTTATTGAACAAGTAAGGCCATACAAATCCTGAAATAAACCACTTGCATATGCTTAAACTACTCTAGAAGGAGGGAAAGCATATGACAAGATACCGGACTACCGACGGCAAAGAAGACTTGAGACAAAAATTCCATTGGTTTGGGGCTATGGCCATTCCTTTGGCTTTTGTCAACGGATTGTTTTTCGGTGGCTACGCCTTACGCAAAATCCGGCAATACTGGGAAGGCGGGCCCATGGACTAATCGATTGTCCTGATCCCGCCAAAATGGTTCATCTTTACAGGGATGAACCGTTTTTTTTCCTGGCGGCGTTGGCCTTTGTCAACCTATCAGGTTCAGGCAATGGTTGATTTCTTCTAAAGTCTCGCCGGTATTGGGGCCGTCGATTTTCACCAGGGCAGCGTGATCCAATTGGGTTGGTCCCCGGTTTATTATGATCAAGTCCTGATAAAAAGTGCTGAAGGCCCTTACAAAGCCTGCCACAGGATATACTGTCAGTGACGACCCGATAACCAGCAAAGTCCGTGCCCCCATTATCAAATCCTGGGCATCGGTAAAAGATTTGATAGGCTCACCGAAAAGAATCACGTCCGGCTTTAAAATCGAACCGCACTGGTCACAGGTGGGAATAATGACGCCCTGTTCGCGTACTCCAGCCCAGCTGAAAAGCTCCCCGCAATGCCGATTGGTACAAACATAGCGTTCGCTGTTGCCATGAACCGCCACCACCCGGCGGCTTCCAGCCTTCTCATGCAGCCCATCTATATTCTGCGTGACAATTCCTTTAATAAAGCCGTTTTTCTCCATTTCAGCCAGCATATAATGGGCCTTGCTGGGCTCGACGGTAGGAAAAATAAAATGCTGGTTATAGAAATCATAGAACAGCCGGGGATTATTATTAAAAGTTTCGATGTTTATTATACTCATAACCCGGTCTTCACCCAATTGACGATAAATTCCGTTTTGACCCCGAAAATCAGGTATCCCCGCTTCGGTGCTGATGCCTGCACCGGTGACCACCACGGTATTGGGTGAGTTTGCCAGGGTGCGCACTATCTGGTCGATCTGATGGCTTGGCTTATTCATGGCGCCGACTCCTTATATGTAAAATTGAACACTACTTCGCTATCCTGGCGGGCGATTCCTTTTACTTCCGGGTCGATAAGGAAGCAGGTTCGATTACGACGGGAAAACCCGGAATATGGTTTCATCCGGGCCGTTCTGTCCGACTCTGGTCATCGTCCTCGACTTGCAGGGGTATTTTATGGGGATCCCGTCTTCGACTTAACGAGAATCTCAGCTTAACATTGATGCAGGAGCATCGCTCCCATTACTTGGAGGAGGTGATTTTCATGGCAATTGTGGCAACGCCGGTAGCCAGTGATTTGGTTTTAGTCATGGACGCTGGCTTGGATGAATTTGGTCGGCAAGTAACCAGGAAAAGACAGTACGGCAACCTCAAAAACTCGGCTAATGATGAGGACGTTTTTGAGGCGGCTGAAGGCATCATCAGTCTGCACGAATCCGCCTGTCTGGCAGTTCAGCGGGTAAATACCGTCGAGCTGACCGAAGAAGGTTAAGCCGCTTACCAGCTCTGCAAAGGAGGGATTAAAATGGCCATTGAACGCACTATTGAGATGGGTTTTAACACCAGCTTGAACAAGAATCATACCATACGCATCGCCGGAGCCAAAGCAGCAGCTACAGCCCAAGAAATCTCGGCAGTAATGGACACATTAGTGACAAAAGACGTTTTTGTAGGCAATAATGGTACGCTGAACAGCAAGAAGAGCGCTCGCCTGGTAACCAGGCAAACCGATGATTTCGATATAGCTTAGAACCATGGGGGGGCTGTGTTAACAGCCCCCCGGCTTATTGACAAAGTCAACCAGCCGGACAGAGCGAACGGCGGAAGCGAAGAGCAAGGCGCGAAATAGGCCCGCGATTGAGGCGTACAAATAGTACGTTGATTGAGCGGGCCTATTGAGCAACGCAGTTATTCGCTTTTGTCGACGGTCCGGGGGCTGTGCCAGCAGCCCCCGGCTTATTGCGATGAGGATCTGACTGTGATCGCAAACGGATTATAGCTTATTCCATTGTCGAAGACTTCTCCCTCGCGCTTTTTCAGCCATCCTACCAAAGCATAGGTAAACGGGGTAGCCAGAACTTCGTAAGCCACTTTCCATCCGTATTGAACCGCCACCATGCTCATAAAGATCGGAGCAGAATACAAGCCATAAAAAGCTGCTGACATAAAAATCAGGGTGTCCAGAGCCTGACCAACCAGGGTTGAGCCAATGGTGCGGGTCCACAGCCAGCGCCCGCTGGTTAAGATCTTCAAACGGGACAGTATAACCGCATTGGAAAATTCTCCGACAAAATAGGCCAGCAATGAGGCTAAAACCAACCGCGGGGCAAAACCCAGTACGGTGAGGTAGGCCGGTTCTTGCTCCCAAAACTCCGGCCAGGGCAATCTGACAACAGCCATGAAAAACACAGCCATGAAAAGGTTGGCCGCAAATCCCAGCCATATGGTGATGCGAGCTCGCCTGAATCCATACACCTCGGTGAGAACATCTCCGAAGATATAAGTTACAGGAAAAAGAAACAGATCGGCAGTTAATACCATGCCGCCCAGATCCACCAGGCGTCCCGCCACAATATTGGTAATTAACAGGCAGGTGATAAACAGACAGGTAATAATCAAGAACATGACAGATATCGGGGCATTTTTAGGCTGCATATAACAGACCTCCTTGTTTTTTTAAGGCGGGTAGGCTGCGACCGCCGTATATATTCTAGCATAGTAATAATAAAATGTTTAACATCTTCATAAGATTCATGGTGGACATTTACTGTTGCAATACTTAATAAAAGGTATAATATTATAGGTCACATTCATTAACGGGGTACAATCTATGGCAAAGGATTCCAAGAGGTCTATTGAACAGGCCGCCCTGATCGCGGTCATGTCCACCTCATTCATGGTTGCCTTTATGGGCAGCGCGATAAACCTGGCCCTGCCGGTAATGGTGCAGGAATATGCCAGCACGGCCACCATGTCCAGCTGGGTGGTCGCCTCATATTTGCTTTCGTCAGCGGCATTTCTGCTGCCGTTAGGGCGCCTGGCCGATATTCAAGGACGCCGCAAGTACTACCTGGCAGGCACAATCTTATATACCCTTTTTACCCTCTTGAGCACACTGGCCAACAGTATGGAAACTTTGATTTTCTGGCGCCTCTTGCAGGGTGTAGCCGCTGCCATGATATTTGGAACCGGCATGGCCATTTTGACCTCAGTATACCCGCCTCAGCAGCGCGGCAAAGCCATGGGGTGGAGTGTTTCCCTGACCTATACCGGATTGACTCTGGGACCGGCTCTGGGAGGTTTTCTGACCCAACACCTGGGATGGAGAACCATTTTTTATTTAACCGCCTTGTTGGGCCTGGTTGCCGCTTATCAGATATATCATCACCTGAGCGGTGAATGGCAGGGGGCTGCCAATGAAGACTTCGATTGGAAGGGCAGCCTATTTTACGGTTTAGGACTGATCTCCTTATTGTACGGCCTCTCCGCTATTACCACCGAGACCTGGGCAGGGGCTCTGGCAATTTTGGGAGTGGCATTACTGTGCGCTTTTGCCTGGGTGGAGCTGAGGAGCCTTTCCCCAATTCTCAATATACGCCTGTTTAGGGACAATCAAGCTTTTGCCTTCTCCAATCTGGCGGCCATGATCAATTACAGCAGCACCTTTGCCCTGACCTTTTTGCTTTCGATCTACCTGCAGATTGTTAGAGGCCTGGACACCCAGACGGCAGGCTTGATCCTGCTGATTCAGCCGGTTTTGATGGCTGTATTCTCACCTATGGCAGGCACCTTATCCGACCGTATCGAGCCGCGTCTGGTGGCCTCATGCGGAATGGCCCTCAACACCCTGTGTCTGCTGGTTTTAGCCTTTATCAATGAAAATACTTCGCTGTGGTTGGTCATGGTGATTCTGCCCTTGATCGGACTTGGATTTGCCCTGTTCTCCTCGCCTAATACCAATGCGGTCATGAGTTCTGTCGAACCCCGTTTCTATGGCATAGCATCATCAACCATCGGTACCATGCGTTTGGTAGGGCAATCCGTATGCATGGCCATTGCCACTCTGATCATCTCTATCTATGTTGGCCAAACCCCTCTAAACTCAGCCAGCCATACGGCGATCACCCACACCCTCAGAACTTCATTTATCACCTTCACTGTTTTGTCATTGTTCGGTGTTTTCGCCTCGTTGGCCCGCGGCAAGGTACACCAAAGTCCACAATCCGGCACTTCCCACCCCTCTCCCCAAGGCAACCGCTAACCCCTGAAAAATATGTTACGGCGCCATTGTGCGTGCCAATTATACTGTTCTATAATGTACGCTTCCTTTCTTTCCCATTCCAAGGAATTAATAGATGTGATACCATGCATTTTTATTTATAAGCATTTTTTGTAGTAGTACAATAGAAATTGGAACTATCCTGTCACAATAAATCGAAAGGAGGGCTAAGTAGCATCTGCACAGACGTGTTGGGGACATAGAATTATAGGGGGAAAGTTGAGTGAGAGATACATACGTAGAATGCGGCAGTTGTGAGGTATTTGGATACTGCACACAGACCGAGGCCGAATGCAAGGCCTATTATGCAGGTTTCGGCTGGGACAAATACAGAGAAATCCCGGGATGCAACACCTGTTCAATAAGTATGTGCAGTCAAACCTCCCTGGAGTGCGACGCCTACAAAGACATGAATGGCGTCGGCCAGATAGTGTTTTCCGATGCTGCCGACCGGCAAGACCAGCTGCACAGCCTGCCTGCCAACCTGGGGCTGATGAACTGGTTCACAGGTGTGATCGAACGGATAAGTACTGGAGACGTTATGGCTCTGGTCACCATTCGCTGCGGTGAACAGCGTTTGACTTCGATGCTTTCATTGCAAAAGCTTCACGAAATGCAGTATCAAATCGGTGATACCATCTCAGTCGCCATCAAAGCGGTCAATGTCGTTCTGATGCGCTAGATTCATAGGCCCCCTTGAAACTTCAAGGGGGCTGCCCTTATTCCAGGCAACACAACTCATTTTTAAAACCCTCCCCTATAACTGGCTTAGGTTTGCACTTCTTATTCATTCCACAGTTTTTACACACTTTTCTTATAATTTTGCAACAATGGGGTTTTAACATGGGAGATGGAATGATCAGGTTCTGTGAGGTGAAATTTCCCATGACTGAAAACGAAAGCCTTCCCCAAACTGTAATGCCCCAGCCATTTAAACCTAGAAAGCCAATTATTATTATAGGTGTGCTGCTGGTCATAGCAGCAACCGGTTTTTTAGTTTACCGGCAAATGGATAAGCCGGCTGAAGCCGGTTATCTGACTGCTTCGGCGGTAAGAGGCTCAATTATGGATGTAGTCCAGGCTACCGGCACCATCGAACCGGTCGAAAGAGCAGAATTACAGTTTAAGAACAGCGGCGATGTTAAATCCATCACCCTGCAGCCCGGAGATAAGGTAAGCAAGGGCCAGGTTCTGGCAGAGCAAGATGATACTTCTCTTTTGGCCCAGGTAAGGCAATCAGAGATAAACCTCTCTCAACAGGAGATTCAAATTCAGAATCTCACCCGAAAAGAGGACCAGGCCAAAACAAAACTGGAGCAGCAACAAGAGCTTTTTGACGGGGGATTTATTTCCCAGTCTGCCCTCAACGAAGCCCTGGACGGATATAAACAGGCTGAATTGGACCTGGCTTCAGCACAGGCGCAGTTGGAAAGCAGCCAGGCTAAACTGGAAATGGACCGCAACGAATTGAGCAGCGCCAAATTGATTGCCCCATTCTCCGGCATCATCAGCACTGTGGACAGCCAGGCCGGCCTCAGTGGAGGTTCTTCCAACAGCGCCTCATTGATCACCCTCATCAGCGAAGAACTCTATCTCAAAGCCCTGGTCAACGAAGTCGATGTGGGCCGGCTCGAACCCGGCCAGGAGGTCGAATTCACCAGCGGAACTTACACTGATAGGACTTTTACCGGCAAGCTGGATAAGATCTCACCGGAAGCTACTACCGTCAGCAATGTCAATTTCTACCCGGTAATTATCATCATCGACAACAGCGAGGGGTTGTTGCGCTCAGGGATGTCGGTAAACGCCAATATCATCATAGCGGCGTCAAAAGATGTCCTGACTATTCCCATGATGGCTGTATCTTATGCGGAGTCCTATGTCAGGAGCGGTGCGGCAGCCGGCAGATCTGCAGCCTCTGCCAGCGGTATTGCAGCCAGGCAGACCGCAGCGGCGGACCAAGCCCAGCAAAAAGTGGTGCTGGTTTTAGAGAACAACCAGCCGGTCCAAAAAGCGATAAGCACAGGGCTGAACGACAGCCAAAATATTGAGGTCATAGAGGGTTTGCAGGAAGGTGACCAAATCATCATCGGCTCATCGCTGGGCGGCAGCGCCAGCGGGGACAATCCGGCTGCTTCGGCTCAAACCAGGAACAATGATAACCGCAGTGCCCCGGGAATGGGGGCGCCTGTGATGATACGCCCTTAGCCGTTTTTTCACAAGAGGGACCGCCATGAATCAACCATTAATTAAACTGGAAGAAATCGTTAAGACCTATTACGGAGCAGGGGCCCCGGTACGAGCTTTGCGCGGCATCACGCTGGACATCGGGGAACATGAGATGACTGCCATAATGGGTTATTCCGGATCAGGGAAATCAACTTTGATGAATCTCCTGGGCTGCCTGGATAAGCCCGACAGCGGTTCATATACCCTGGCCGGTTATGAGGTGATGGCCCTGGCCCCAGAGCAATTGGCATTTCTGCGCAATCGTCTCATCGGCTTCGTATTTCAGAACTTCAACCTTTTAGGAAGGGCTTCAGCCCTGGAAAATGTCACTATGCCCCTGATCTATGCGGGGATAAAGAGCAGGGAACGCCAGCGCCGGGCTTTAGAAATGTTGAACTTGGTCGGGCTCAAGGGCAGGGAGCATCACCGCCCCAATCAGCTATCGGGAGGTCAGCAACAGCGCGTAGCCATCGCCCGCGCCTTGGTCAACCGGCCCAGACTGATTCTTGCCGATGAGCCTACCGGAGCACTGGATACCAGCACTAGCCACGAAATCATGGCTTTACTGCAAAACCTGCACCGTGAACAACAGCTTGCTATAGTAATAGTTACTCATGAAAACGAGATCGGACAACACTGCCAGCGTATCATACGCCTCAGCGATGGTATGGTGGTTAATACCGAAGCGGTCAAAAACCAGCTTCGAGCCATACCGGCCAAGTAGAGAATAAGGTGGAAGAAACATGGACTTGATATCATGCCTGCAAATTGCCTGGCGCAGCCTTTTGCTCAACAAGATGCGCTCATTTCTGACTATGCTGGGGGTTATCATTGGGGTTGGCGCGGTCATCACCATGGTGTCCTTGAGCCAAGGGGCTAGTTCAGGTATAACCGACCGGATAGCCAGTATGGGGTCTAACCTGTTGATTGTTACTTCGGGAGGGGGTTTCGGCCCGGTGCGGGGAGCCACCGCCACCGCGCAGCTGACCATGGACGATGTTGCTGCCATATCTGATCTGCCCCTGATACAACATGTGGCCCCTGAATCAAGTACCCAGGCTACCCTGTCCGTAGGCAGCCTTACCTGGACCGCGCCGGTCAGCGGTACCGTCCCGGCTCTGCAGGATATAAAAGATTGGCCTACCCGGCTGGGCGGATTCATAACTGAGGAAGACCTGGCTCAGGGAAGTCTGGTAGCTGTAATCGGTCAGACCGTGGTAGATAATCTGTATACCGGCGCGCAGAGTCCGGTGGGAAGCCAGTTGCAGATAAACGGCCTTAACTATACGGTCATAGGGGTTTTGACTTCAAGGGGAGCGGAGGGTTCCGGATCTGATCAGGACAATTCGGTTTACATCCCCATAACCACTGCCCAGCAAAGACTGCTGGGCAGCGCCGCAGTGCGGACCATCAATATTCAAGCCGTCAATACCGAATCCCTGGAACCTCTGAAAAATGCCGTCACTACCTTGCTGCGCCAGCGTCACCGCTTGGCGGATAGTGCGGAGGACGACTTTATGATCCAGGACATGGCCCAGGTATTATCCACCATAGAAGACACTACCCGTATATTTACTTTTCTTTTGGGGGGCATAGCAGCGGTTTCGCTCCTGGTAGGGGGTATCGGTATTATGAATATCATGCTGGTGTCAGTAACCGAGCGGACCCGGGAAATTGGGGTACGCATGGCAGTAGGAGCCACCCCCCGGGCTATTATGACCCAATTTCTGATCGAAGCCCTGCTGCTCTGTATCTGGGGAGGAATAATCGGAGTACTCTTGGGCTGGGGAGGCAGCTCTTTACTGGGAACTCTGGCAGATCTCCAAATCAAGCTCTCGCCCTGGTTGATAGCGGTTGCCCTGGGCTTTTCGCTGATGGTGGGGCTCTTTTTCGGCTACTATCCTGCCAGCAAGGCAGCTCGTTCCAATCCCATCGAAGCATTGCGTTTTGAATAAAGGAGGTTTTCCTATGCAAGCGGGTCGGATATTGACCGCCATATTGGCAGCCCTGACGTTAACGGTTTCCTGCTGGTCCTGGCCAGCTTCCGTTTTGGGAGAAGAACCTTCCCCGGAGCAGGAACAACCCGTTCTGACGCTGACACAGGCCGTGGAAAAAGGCCTAAAGCATAGCAGCAGCGTTAAGATAGCGGATTATCAGATTGAGAGCAATGAACTGCTGCGGGATAAGGCCGCAGCCAGCGTATTTTATGTCCCTGCCGACGGCACCTACCAGGACGATGCCAATGCCTATTTAAACCTGATCGAAAGTGATATCGCCTGGCAGCAGTCCAAGAAGTCCAGGATTGTTACCGCTGATAAGGTGATAAAGGATATCTATCAAAAATATTTTGATGTTTTGCTGGCAGAGGATGCATTAAAGCAAGCCCAGCAGAACCGGGCACAAAGCAATCATCAGTGCCAGGAGGCTTTGGCCCGTTTTGAGCTGGGCTTGATCAGCAAGCTGGAGCTAAACAATGCTCAGATTGATTACAGCCAGAAACAGACCCTGGTGGCGGAAAGCCAAACCGACCTGGAACAAGCCTACATAAAGCTGAATAACGCCATCGGCCAGTCCTCGACGGAGCGGCCGGTTTTAGTCGATGATTCAGCCTTCAATCCCCTGCAGGTTGACAACCTGCAACAGGAGATTACCAGGATCTTGAACGACAGCCCCGAGCTATGGCTGGCTGAAAAAAACCTTGAAAAAGCTGAACTGCAGAATTTGTTGGCTCCTCTGTCCGGTTCTTCTTTACAGCCCAATGAAGTTCAGGAAAACAGCCTGTCAATAACCAAAATCAACACCAGTGACACTAAGATACAGATTATTCAAAATATAGAATCAAATTATTACAAAACCGTACAGCTGGAATCCCAATACCGGCAGGCCGAACAGACCTGCCAGACAGCTCAGGAAGATTTGCGTTATAAAACCTTACAGTTTAATCTAGGATTAATAGCCCGGGGTGATTTAATGGCAGCGGAGATCGCAGGGGACAACGCCCTTCGTTCGCTTAATGCACTCAAGCACCAGCATATCCTGTCCAAAATGGCTTTTGAGAAGCCCTGGGCGTCTTGATTCCCGGGATGCCTTCAAGCCGGTTAGGAGTATAGCAGCCAAATAGCGGGAGGAGTCGGTTTTGCGGTCCATTTTCGTAGTTGATGATGAAGAGAATATACGCTATATCCTCAGCCAGTACCTGGCGCGGGAAGGCTATCAGGTTGAGACCTTCGCTTCGGTTGAAGAGGTTTTGGTCCGGCTGCAATCGGGTTATCCGGATATGTTCATCCTCGATATCATGCTCCCCGGGAGGGACGGATTGGATTTCTGCCAGGAGATCCGCAGCCGCAGCGGTGTACCGGTGATTTTTATCTCGGCGCGGGGAGAAGAGGTCGACCGGATACTGGGCTTGGAGTTAGGCGGGGATGATTACATGGCCAAACCTTTCAGCCCGCGCGAACTTGTGGCCCGGGTGCGCTCCCTTTTCAGGCGCTCTTCCCTGGGGGCAGGCGCCAGTTTAACCCAGATGATAGATAATCTCGCCATCTACCCCACAGATCGGCGCATAATGGTTAACGGCAGAGAAATGATGCTGACTCCCAAAGAGTATGAATTATTGCTTTTGCTGGTAGAACAGCCCCAGCGCACCTTTACGCGCCAGGAGTTATTGGACCGGGTATGGGGCTATGATTACGTCGGCGGGACCAGGGCGGTAGACGACCTGGTCAAGAGACTGCGCAAGAAGCTGCGCGAACATGAGTCTCAGGTGAATATCAAAACCATTTGGGGATACGGGTATCGTCTTGATGATTAAATTTAACAGCATAACCAGCCGCATATTATTAACTTATTTTATTGTGGTGTTATGCAGTATCGCCATAACTGCCCTGGCCTTTCATTCCATTATGTATAAGGATCTGGAACGCCGGGCGGTGATGGGGTTAAGCAAACAGAGCAAGACAATTGCCATGGCTCTGGCTATACACAGCCCTGAATTAGGGCTGCCACAGGAGCGGCTCGGCCAACAACAGATATCATTGTTCTTTTCCGGACGACCGGTGGAAAGCGACTACCTGATTACAAATCCCCAAAAGATCATTATCTATAGCAGCAGCGATAAATACACAGTCGGAACTAATTTTATGGAGGTATTGCCTAAATGGGGCATTGTTTCACCGCCAGATCAGGCAGCTTTCCATATTTATCAAAGCGGCACCTTCATCGCGGTTCAAGAACACATCGTCCCCAAAGGGGGAAACATCAAGGGCAGTGTGATCACTTTTGCGGAGATCAGCGCACTGGAAGCATTAAACCGCGATATCATTGCCTTGCTTTTTAAAAGCCTGGTAATAGCCATGGCAGTGGCCATACCGGTAGCCCTACTGCTAAGCCGTCAAATAATAAAACCTATCAATTCTCTGCGCGAATACGCCAAAGCCATTGCCCAGCGCCGCTTTGACGTGCGCCTGGACCCCAAATCAGACGACGAACTTTCAGAGCTGGCACAAACCTTCAATGAGATGGCGGTGCAGCTGGAACGCTATGACTCGGGATTCAGGCACTTTTTCCAGAGCACTTCTCATGAGTTGAAAACCCCGTTAATGAGCATACAAGGATACGCGGAAGGTATAAGAGACGGGATATTGACTGGTCCCCAGGCCGCTCAGGGATTGGAAGTAATCTCCCGGGAATGCCAGCGTTTAAAATCAATCGTGGATGAGATGATTAATATCACCCGGTTCCAATTCAGTGAAGGCAAAAATACCTTGCAGCACTGTAATCTTGGACAGATTCTGGCCACTACCATGGAGTCCCTTAACGGGTATGCAGCGGAAAATGCCATTGCTGTGACAGCAGATATTCCCGTACTGGAGATCATTTCAGACCCTGAACAGCTGCGGCGCCTCTTCGGCAACATATTGGCTAATGCAATCCGCCACGCCCAGACTCAGGTTTGGGTTAAGGCTCGAATACTGCCTGATAAATCCGTCAACATACACATTGAGGATGATGGGCCGGGGTTCACTGCCCAGGATTTGAAACACGCTTTTGATTATTTTTACAAAGGTCCCCAGGGCCACACCGGTTTAGGGTTATCCATCGCCAAGATCATAGTCGAATCCCAGCACGGCGAGATCAGCCTCGGCAATCGACCTGAGGGAGGCGCTATTGTGGAGATTACCCTGCCTTTCAGTGCCTCCGCTTAGCATGGCGATTTATTCGGCCGCCAATTTGCCTGCCGTATTTAGCGGAGTGCTCAGGGTTTTCAATTCCAGCGCCAGCCCCGACACCATCAAGTACACCTCATCAGCATAAGCGGCCATGATCTGATTAGCCCGTCCCAAAACATCGCGATAGTCGCGGGACAGCCGGTCAGCCGGGACTATCCCCCACCCCACTTCGTTGGTGACGATTATCACCTTGGCTCTAGCATTTTGAGCGGTTTTAGCCAGTCTTTCCACACGCTGCAGGATCTCCTGCTGGTAAGCAGTGCTCTCCCGACCCAGCAGCCAATTGGTGACCAGCAGTGTAAGGCAGTCCAGAATAAATACCCGCTCAGGGGCATCATATTCTGCTATGGCCTGTGCAGGATCCAGCGCCTCCTCAATAGTAACCCAGGCAGCAGGGCGCCGTTGGCGGTGATGCTCCACCCTGACCAGCATCTCTTCATCCTGAGGGACGCAGGTGGCTATAAAATATACTGATTCTGCTACATTACGCGCCCAGAGCTCCGCGAAATGGCTTTTCCCGCTGCGGGCGGCTCCAGTAACCATGATGAGGCCTTTATTGCTCAACACCATCTGCCTCTCTTTCCATAACCGCCATAGCCTGTTCGGCACTCTCAACCAGATGAACCTGGCTCTGCAACAGCTTTTTATATATTTGGGAAGCTTCCCCGCCGGTGTAATCCCGCTCTGCAATGGACCCTTCATCGATAACTATGACTGGAGCCCCGCGTTCAGCCATTTCCAGGACCGCTTTCAGATTGGGCAGGTTGCCGCTGCCAAATGGAATGGGAGGCAGAATGGTATAATCAGCCTTGAGCATAGCCTGGCGGTTAAGTCGATCCTCCTCCAGGCCGATCTCACTGAAGGGGGCTGCTTCAACCACGCTGAAACCCTGCCGCTTGGCTTCCTGCCAGTCGGAATCGCCGATATTAATGACCCCGGCGCTGACCTCCCAGCCTTGTTCCTGAAGATAATGGAACAGCAGTCCGCAGGATCCCCCGCCCCCAACTACATGGACCCGATAATGAGTGGTATTGGGACGGTGAATCAAAGGCTGAATGAACAGCATCGGCCTGCCCCCGGGGTGGCGTTGTTCCACTTTTACCTCACAGCCATAAACCTCTTTGATCAGTTCTTCGGTTAGAACCTGGGCCGGACGGCCTGCCGTAAATATTTTGCCTTCTTTTAACACCAAAAGATTATCGCAGTATTGTGAAGCCAGATTGAGGTCATGAACCACCATCACCGCAGTGAGACCTTCTTCAAAACGCAGCTTATTCAATAGTTCCATTATTTCGATCTGGTAATTCAAATCTAAAAAAGAAGTGGGCTCATCTAAAAACAATACCTGAGGTTCCTGAGCTAGAGCCCGGGCTATGAGGACTCGCTGTTTTTCCCCCCCGCTCAATTCCGTGACCAGCCGCTGCGCCAGATCAAGAGTATTGGTCCGGCGCAAAGCCTCACAGACAATTTCACGATCCTGCGGGCCTTCTCTCTGAAAACGTTTTAAATGTGGAATGCGGCCCATCATCACCACGGCTTCTACTGTAAATGGGAAATCCAGGCCAGCCTCCTGGGGCACAACGGCCAGGTGACGGGCCGCCCGGGCGGGACGCATTTTATAAATATCTTCTTCCTGGAGCAGAATGCGGCCATGAAGAGGCGGGAGCACCCGGCTCATGGCCTTTAAAAGAGTGGATTTGCCGGAACCGTTTGGCCCGACAATGCCTAAAAACTCGCCTTTGGACACCTGCAAGGTGGCATCCGACAGCACCGTCGAAGATCCGTACCCGCAGGTCACTCCCAAAACATCCACGATCACTATGCTCACTCCCTTTTATACACAGCAGGATCATCTCTTAATCTATTTATACAAAGATGATTTTTGGCCTCGCAACAAATATATAAAGAAAGGCCCGCCTATCAGCGCAGTAACTACCCCTACCGGCAGTTCCTCCGGGGCTATTACGGTTCGGGCGATGATATCCGCTCCCACCATAAAGACAGCGCCGGTCAGAGCGACCATGGGAAGCAAGACCCGGTGGTCGGGTCCAATAATTAGTCTCACCACATGAGGTATTATTAACCCCACAAAGCCAATCAGTCCGGACACTGATACGGATGCCCCGATAAGCAAGGCCGCAGCTATGAGCAGCATCACTTTGACTCTTTCAACGTCAATACCCAGATGCTGGGCTTGTTCCTCACCAATCAGCATTCCGTTCAGTTCACGGGTATATAGAAACGCAATGGCGGTACCGATCACAGCATAAGGCATGAACATCCAGATATATTCCCAACCCCGGCTGGAAAATCCCCCCAAAAGCCAGAAAACCACCTGATGCATTTGATCACCACTATAAAACATGGCCAGAGACTGCAGAGCGGACAAGAATGAATTTACCGCTATACCGGCCAGGAGCAAGGTCATTACCGGCACCTTGCCTCCGGTGCGGGCCAGGCTGTAGACCAAAAGAATGGTCAACACCGCACAGACAAAAGCAAAGGCCGGAATGCTATAGCTGTACTTCAGACCGAGGCTCCCCAGGAGCAGAATAGCAGCCACGGCACCCAGGGCGGCGCCTGAGGAAACCCCGATCACATAGGGATCGGCCATGGGATTGCGGAACAGGCCCTGAAAAATGGCCCCGGCTACCGATAAACAGACGCCCACCATTGCCCCCAGCAAGACCCGTGGAAAGCGTATACTCCAAATTATGATGTCATGTGATTGCATCTGCCCGCTGTAACTGCTGCTGGAACCATTTAAATGACCGTTTATCAGGCTCAGCACTTCAGCGGGCGGAATCCAAACCGCGCCAATGCCGATGCCGATTAACATCAATATTATCAAGGACAGTGCCAGGAGGCCGATAATTATGGAAATAGGTTTTTTATGCTGCATCCATCATATTCCCTAATTGAACAGTTCCGGATGTACGGCCTGAGCTACGAGTTCCAGAGCATCAACGGACCTGGGTCCGTAACGATTGACCAGGTTGGCCTCCAGGCCGACCACTTTTTTATTCTGCACAAAGTTGAGGTGCTGCCAGCCGGGGCGGTTTAAAATCTGCTCGACAGTGGGGTTTTCGTTGTCTCCATGGCCGTACGAGTGCATCATTATATCAGGATTTTTGTCCAATATGATCTCTTCGTTAATCATTGGATACAGATCAGCGGAGGCGCCGATAATATTCTCCCCCCCGGACAGGGTGATCAGTTCTCCGATCAAGGTGTTTTGCGAGGCGCTCATAAGCGGTTCATGCCACACTTCGTAAAATACCCGGGGCTTGGGACCCTGGGCCTGTGCTATTTTGGCGGCAACGCCGGATACGCGCTGCTGCAGGCTCCCTACCAGGTTTTGGGTGGTCTGCTGTTCTCCTGCAGCTCTTCCTATGGCGGTGATGGTGGAGAAGATTTCCTCCATGGTATTGGGACTGAATACCAGAACTTTGATATTTACCGCTTCAAGTGCGGTTACAGCCTGCTGGTGCATATCACCGGCCAATACCATATCCGGCCTGGCCTCAATAATTTTTTCCACGCTGGGCGTAGAGAATCCTCCGATCTTAGGCTTATCCAGAGCTTCTTCAGGATAGTCGCAGTAAGTGGTAACCCCTACTATGCGATCCCCCAGCCCTAATGCAAAAAGTACCTCGGTATGACTGGGCGAAAGCGAAACTATCCTTAACGGTTGTTTGTCCAGGGTAACTACCCTCCCGGCATCATCGGTGATAGCCATGGGGTAAGCCACACCCTGGTTATCATTCGCCTGGGGTTGCGGTTGAATCTTCTGGCAGCCTGCCAATCCCGCCATGAGTAGCAACAGCAATAGAACACAACCGGTTTTTTGCCATCTAAAATACACGCCTCGTCTCCCCTTCCCCCAAAAATATAGGTTTTTCTGATTCCCGGACCTTACCTCCCCATTTTATTGCAAAGCATTGCACTTTGACAACATGTCCCCGGGAGGGCTGAGGGCCGGGTGCTTAAAAGCCCGCATTTCAGCCTGGAGCGCTGTAAATATTTAGCATCGCCATAGCCTCTCTAACTTGCCAAACATTTATGAATAAATCAAAATAAGTATATAGACTTCGCTATTGATGATGCTGTGAAAGGATGTATCATATGCAGCTTGATACCCCTGACCTGGCCCGGTCAAATGAAGATCTGCGTTCACAGGTGATCGAGTTCTGCCGGGAGCACGGTGCAGATTTGATCGGCTTTGCCCCGGTGCAGCGCTGGGATGATTATGATGAGGTACCGCTGGAATTTCGTCCGCAGAGCCTTTTCCCCCCGGCTAAAACGGTCATAGTGATCGGCATGAGCATGCCTTTGCCGATTGTGGAGACCACTCCTTCCTTCCTGCACAAGGAGCTCTATACCGCCTGTAATCAGGAATTGGATGGTATTGCTTTTAATCTGACCCGCTTTCTCAACCGCCGGGGCATGGCTTCATATTTCTTTACCCGCGACGGCTACGGCAGTCTCAGCGCCCTCAAGAAAAAGCCTTATGCCGCCTTTGGCCACACCACCGCCGCCAGATATGCCGGATTGGGCACTATCGGACTCAGCCATAATTTGCTCACTCCGGAATACGGGCCCCGGGTGCGCTTCGTATCGGTGCTGACCGCCGCTGAGCTGCAGGGTGAACCGGTGATGGACAAGGACCTCTGTATCAAATGCAATGCCTGTGCAAAATGCTGTCCCAAGGATGCGCTTAAAGCACGCGATGACCAGATTCGCGGGGATTACGATGTCAATCTCTGCATAGATCAGCACATTGAGCTGGTCAAACAAAGGTGCTATCCCTGTGGAATTTGCATTAAAGTATGCCCGATTGGCAAAGACCGGGCTCTTTATAAACAAAAGGGCATAGTAAAAAAGTACCTGAATGAAGCTGACGCACTGACTGCCAATCCCGACGACCCTGAATACAGAGCCTGGACACACGTGCGTCGTTATGGCTGCCGTTTGCCGGAATAGTGAATGGTTTCCAATGTGATGATTATATGATAAAGGAGGGTTTATTATGAATTCGTATGCTTTGGACCATTTCATTCAGGACATGGAGGACTTGCTGGAAGGCACTCCGGCCATACCGGAGATCATGGATGTGGGGGGGCGATACGTCAGCAAACTGCTGACCAACTCGACCTTATTAGATGAATTACTGAGTCGTCTAGTGCTGGATGACGGTTTTTTAAAGGCGCAGTATCAGGCTATCGACCCCAATGATATTATTATATACCGCAGTCCTCGCAGGAGCTTCTCCCTGCGCGCTTTTATCTGGGAACCCGGGGTCTGTTATCCTATTCATGATCACGGCTCCTGGGGAGTGGTAGGGGTCTATATGAATCCCATAAGGGAGCGCAAGTACCAGCGTCCGGACCACGGTGAAAAAAACTCGGCCCGGGTAGAGGTGAAATCCGATCAGGTACTGCTTCCCGGCCAGGTGACCACTGTTCTGCCTCTGGACGACGGCATCCATCAAATGGAAAACCCCGGGGAAGAAGCCGCGATTTCTCTGCATACCTACGGTGCTGCCATTCGGAAAGGCTACATACAATATTTTGATCCGCATTTTAATACGGTGAGGCGCGTATATCCGCCTACTTCCTACACCCGGGTCCTGGCCATCAGAACCCTGGGTTCCATGGCCCAGCCCTGGTCGAAGGAGGTTCTAAGAGAAGCTGCCGCGGGTAATATGCCTGATTATATAAAGGCCGAATGTTTAGAGGCACTTCAAAAATAATCCTAAAAAGAACGGTTTATGCATTTTAAACCATCTGCTTTGAGGGGCGGTTTGACTCCATAATACGGGGTTGAATGAGCCCCTTAGATTTTTGGGTTTCATTCCTTTTGCCTTTCAGAGCCATAACATTTTTTGGCGGAAAGGCTTGCCATCGCTGCCAGAATGTTAGTTGATATATCCATAAAGGCCAGGTCAAACTATCATAGTGACATTTTCAGCAAAGGAGCCAATCATGAAGCGTATCATTTTGATCATGTTTATTTCCCTGGCCTTTATCTCAGGGTTTGGCTGCTCCAATTCAATCGAGAAGAAGCCGGTCCTTTTAGACGATGAAATGAAGGCCCCTATTAAGAGCGCCCCCGCAGAGGTTGGACTTGAAGAATATGCGCCAACTACCGCCCCCCAGGGCACCCTGGGCTGGTATGTGATGCGCAGGCCCAATCATGAAACTCCGACAATTGACCGCAATATCGGCTTTAATCTCAGCGATTATAAGGCCTACTATATAGGCAGCCAGAACCAAACCATCTTTCTCACCTTCGATGAAGGCTATGAAAAGGGCTACACTGCCTCTATACTGGACACCCTGAAGGCTCACCAGGTTCCAGCCGCTTTCTTTGTCACCGAACCTTATATCAGGGAAAATCCCGACCTTATTAAACGCATGGTAGCGGAAGGCCACCTGGTAGTCAATCACAGCAAGACCCACCCATCAATGCCTTCGATAACCGGCAATCAAGAAAAGTTCAATCGTGAACTGCTGGATACCGCGCAGACTTTCAAGGATCTGACCGGCCAGGATATGCCCTTGTTTTTCAGGCCCCCCAAGGGTGAATACAATCAGACCAGCCTGCAGATGACGGCGGATCTGGGCTATAAAACCATATTCTGGAGTTTTGCATATGAAGACTGGCTGGTGGATCGCCAGCCCGATCCAGAAAAATCGCTGGATTTGATACTGAAAAATATCCATCCCGGCGAGATCATGCTGCTGCATGCGGTCTCAAAAACCAACAGCGATATCCTGGGCCGGGTCATAACAGGAGCGCAAGCCGAAGGCTATCGCTTTGCCACCCTGCATGAACTGGCGCCAGTCAAATAGAGCGGCCGCGGCGGCAACAGATCTTTCAGCTACACAGTTTTTGATAGGAGGACGAATATGCAGTTATCGCCTGAAGAACGCAGCATTTTAGCCTACTTCCCTTCCCGGGAAAAAGCTCTACAGGCTTCCCGGGACATTCAGACCGCGAACCTGGTCAGCGATCTGGGCTCTATCCAAGTGGACGGCGTACACCGTTATTCCGCCGCCGTTCTTGACAATGGATATGACAGCCCCATAAATAAAGCCGCTACCCTATCCGGGGTCACCATTTACTCCAGTGAATCCGGCCCTGAGGGAGCCGATCCCTTGCTTGCCGCCGACCCATCCGCCAGCGGCTATGACAGCCCCCACGGGGTCACGCCCCAGGGAAAATCCATTTTACTGACCGTGGTGCTCAATCAGAATGATGTGCCCCGGGCGGTGGAATTAATCAAAAAGCATGGCGGAACTGTTTAGAGGGTTCCCAGGCTTAAAGGAGTATTGTTATGCTATTTCGCCGGCAGGTTGAACAGGTTATCGAACAGCAACGTTTGAGAAAAACTAAACCGGGGCTTGACCACAGCAGCATGGATTGGTGGGATCTGTCCTTGATCGGCGTCGGTGCTGTGATAGGGGCGGGGTTTTTTCTGGGTACTGCGCTTTCTATCCAGAGGGCCGGTCTGTCCATCTTATTAGCCTACATTATAGGCGGTCTCATAGCCTTTAAGGTATTCAGCTCCCTGGCCGAGATGTCCACCCGCGACCCCCAGGAAGGTTCTTTTCGGGTATATGCCCGTAAAGCCTTCGGCCCTCAGATCGGGTTTACCAGCGGCTGGATGTACTGGCTGGCCGGAGTCTTGATCATGTCAACCGAGGTCACCGCCCTGGCTATTTTCAGCCAATTTTGGTTTCCTACCGTTCCCCTGTGGGTTTTTGCGGCCAGTTATTCAGCCCTGGCTCTGGCTATCAATCTGCTGGGAGTCAATGATTTCGGCAAAATCGAGTCGCTCTTCGGGGTAATCAAGATTTCCGCTCTGATCATATTCATCATATTCGGATTGCTGGTGGCTTCAGGCGCTATAAGTTTGATCCGCCCGCCCGCTTCCAACCCGGGCGATCTGATGCAATGGTTTCCCGCCGGGCTGACCGGATTATGGAGTGCCCTGGTTTTTGTGCTTTTCTCTTATGGCGGTATAGAAGTAATGGGGATTTTGTCTCATGAGCTGAAGCAGTATAAAGACATCGGGAAATCGGGGAAGGTTATGTTGACCTCTTTAACCGCAGTATACGCATTAGCCTTGCTGTTCATTTTTTTAATGGTTCCCGGTTATGCGGTGAGCACGGCGGAAAGCCCCTTTGTTACGGCATTATCTACTTTCGGTTTCGGATTTGCTGATTCACTGCTCAATATTATTATTATCAGCGCGGCTTTTTCCACCATGGTTGGAGCGCTTTTCGGAGTAACCAATGTGCTGGTTTCTCTGGCCAATGATCTTGATGCGCCATTGCTCCTGGCCTGGAGGAATAATCGCGGAGTACCCGTTCCCGCTCTTTCCCTTACCGGGTTAGGGCTGTTGTTTGCAATCGTCATGTCCTTTCTTTTGCCCAACACAGTCTACGAGTACCTGGCTACGTCAGCCGGAGTTATGCTGATATTGAACTGGATAATAATCCTCTTGTCCAATTTAAAACTTGATCCCCATTATGCTTCCCAACACCTGGGCATAACCATGAAGCGCCCCACCGGGGCATTGCTGTCATATGTGACTATTGGCCTGATCATCTTAACCATTGCGGGGGCCACCATTCACCTCAGCGAGCGTATCGGGGTTTTATTCAGCCTGAGCATGGCCAGTCTGATTTTTATCAGCGCCCGCATCAAGGAATTAAGCGGCGCACCCGGCGGTCTGGTGCCAGCCCGCAAACCCTATCGGGATAATTAGCTGGAAACGGAACAAGACCGTGCTCAAGGAGTTTATTATATATTTATTATCGCAAATAAAAAGGAGGCCGTTTTGGCCTCCTTTTTTCCGGAAAATCGCTATTTGGGGGCGAAGGTGCTGCAATCGGTCTGGTCCGAGTTACTGGCGTTTCGAGGCTGGATTTCAATCTGTGACGCCATACAGCAGTCTCCTTCTCCGTAATAATAACAGGTGTTGACAACACACCTGACTCCATCAAGCATGGAGTCCTGTTTCTTTACTTTGCCCTTCAAGATAACGCCTCCTTCATCTAGAACTAGGTATATTATTTGATAAATGCCAACCTTAATATACAAGCATCGCGATTGTAAATATTTCTTTGTTGGCACTTGCCTTGAAGGTTTTTTTATAGAGCTTTTGAAGTAATTGCGGCCTTTTGACATAGATTTTCAAAATCCGCTTCACCTGATACCGGCCAGGATTTTCTCCAACATCTCCCCCAGAGTAGCTTCTTCACTCTTGTCGGCATATTTTGCCTTGGCCACATCGGGGAAGCATTTAAAAATCCCATCTATGATCACCTCAGAATGCGGCGGACAGCCGGGCAGATGAGTGCCCAGATGCGCGTGATGCTGCTGGCACAGGCCCATGAAAATATTATTCTCCCCGGGATCAATTTCGCGATTAATGCTTGGTCCCAGAAAAACATGGACCTTCTTGGCAAAAGGACGATCGATTAAGAGTCGCTCAGGATTCTGAGGGTCTGCTTTGCGCAGCTTGCTGAGGGTAAAATGCAGGTAAGCCTTGCAGCCCGGGCAGGCTTCTCCAGTATGCACCTCAAAGTCCTGCCCGCTGCCGAGATCCAGCTGCGGCCGTTTGAAAGGGTCGATCAGATCTTGTAGAGGAGGGCCCGCCACATCGATCATATCGTTTTCGATAGGTCCGAATCCCTGCATATAAGCCAGTAGAACCGGGGGGGATTCAGCCGGGTTGAAGCCCATAATCTGCATGGCAACCGCATCCACTGCCACCGGATTAGTGCCCCCGATCAGTAGATTCATCACTTTGGGAGTGCCGGAGATGGGGCCGAAGTCTTCCTGTCCAACGGTTCCATCGATAATTATTAAGTCCGGTTGGACCAGATGGTTGATATTTATTAAACTCTGCCACAGTCCGAAGAAATGCGACATATATTTTTCCAGGGGCGGTACTGCACCCTGCAGGTTTTTGATGCTCAGGGAAACGGCCGCGGCAAAGTGAATTTTCATCACGGGCATACTGATAATCACATCGGCTTCTTCCAGCGTGACCGGAATCTGCCGCGACTGCATGCGTTTGCCGCCAGGAACCGCTTTTTCAATCAGTTTATCGGTATTTAAATCCACCAGACTTACCCGATCAGGGTCCAGGGCCACCACCTCATCATAGCCATAATGAGCAAACATCTTGGTGGTGGCGCTGCGGTTGATGGAAGAACCTTCCGCTACAATCACTTTTCCGGCCACAGGCAGCAGCAACTCTACCATGGCCTTGACCACCTTTTTATCGGTCACTACCCCGCCGACCACAGTGCCGTCTTTTTTCAAACCATGATCACTGACAATATTGGGCTTGATAACTACGGTTTGACCTGTTTTAACATAGCGCTCCAAACCGCCCAGATTGGCAATCAAGCTTTTCAGCGAATTTTTGATCTGCTCGTATTCAAGCGATGCCGCGACGGTTTCGATGGCAACTGTCTCCTTGTGATGGTATGACTTTGAGAATTGCTGAGATTTGATTTTTCTGAGCAAGACCGCGGTGCTTAAATCCAGTTTGACTACCTTCCATCCCGCAATGTCGCAAGTTCGCGCCGGGCGGAAACCATAGTCTACCAGAAGACTGTAACGGTGACGGTCTTCAGCCATCACCTGACAGGCAATCAGGTTCTCCTGCGCAATAATGGCATCCAGTATAGACGCTTCGACGCCTTTTCCGTGGAACTCCGGCCAGGCCCATATTTCCAAAACCAGGCTGTTATTTCTGTCAAAAACCACCAAGCCCTGTAACTGCTCGTCCTGGTACGCCCAATAGGTTTCGATACCGCTTATATCCTGCCACGAATTCCAGTTATACTGGAGGTAGCCTAAATCCAGGCCAAAGTGTTCGTAGGCCTGTTGCAAACGGTTAAAAACCTGGGTTTTCATTTCTTGCGGCGCTAAAACCAATTCTGTTGGCAATACTCTCATCCTCCGATCTAACTTACTCCATATCTTCCCCCTGCAGTATAAAGTACTCTTCTTTAGAGGCCGAAAAAAGATCATCCGTCCCCCATTCTCCGCGTTGTCTCTTTATAAGAACCATGACTTACAAGATTCACACAAAATCGTCATAATCCTCGCTATGATTCTAGCATACTGTAATCATAGCATTTAATAAAGAATCAATAGGCGCATATTGGAAGTGGAGGGCGGGGCAGGAAACCCTGGAGTAAGTGGCCCCCTATCCATAACGGAAAAGGTCAGAATTACGGAGAGCTTTGAAAACAATATCCCCGGCTGTTGCCGGGGATATCGACAAATCATGTCTAAAATTCGAAACGCAAGCGGAAAAGTTCTTTACTGGCGCATTTCGCGTAAGCCAGGAACCATCCCGCTTGCGTCAAATTGACTCCTGCGATGACTAACCCAGAACATTCAAAAACCAGTATCCCTCTTCCTCAAACGGCTCCCCCAGCTTGATGGTGACGGGGGTGGAGAAAATCGGTCCATCGGTGACGACGGTGTGGTATTCACCGTTTTCGCCCGCCGCATCCGCCCCCTCCGCCTCGATTTCCTCAAGTACGGCGGCACTCAATTCACGTCCCAGGAAACTCTTATCCAGCTTACTAGCCTGAACCACGACTATGGTAGCTTTAAACCCTGCTTCCAGGAAATCGGTCAACAGTTGTTTTCTGGGCTGCTGCCAGAGGGGATGATAAGGCTTGATACCTATCGGCTTGCAGACTGATTCCACCCAATGCAGGTGATCTGCGATATCTATGTCGCCGAAGACACCGTGGTCTATTTCCCTGGATTTAAATTCCCTCAATACCTCAGCAAATACCGGAGTATACTCCTCCCATGAAGCAGAGCGAACTGCCAGGGGAATCCCCAGGGACCTGGCCTGATTTTGCAAGACCTGTAGAGGCAAGCCGTGAGAGCGGGATTTCTGGCCTCCTTCTGCCAGCATAGTGAGCAAACAGGCCGGGCGGCCGCCTTTTATAATGGCACGATGCAAAGCGAGACAGGAGTCTTTGCCCCCGCTCCAAGAACAAAAAAACGCTTTATCCTGAATTGTCATTACTATCCCTCCATCCGGTAGTGGGGTAGACAGATGCCCGCAAGAAAAAACAGTGCCTTTGCAGTTCACATATTCTAAAGACAATCCCTTAATCCCTTCTTTTAGCTTCAGTATCTATGTTCTTTTGCCAACCCGGCAGCTCTTCCGGGGCTTGTATCAATAATTATGCGCTAAGGTTCTCCATGTAACATGCCAGGTCTGGATAAGCTTTGTCCCTCGTTAAAGAATATAACCTGGCGATTCACCGCATATTTTTCATGATTTGGCCTGCCCTGATTTATGAGGGCCTATGCCCTCTGGCATAATATGACCATAAACCGGGAACAAAGTAATAAGAGTAGAGTTTGGAGGAATTATTCCCGTGGATTATATATCCGTTGGAGAAAGCGTCCCCCGCAAAGATGCCTGGGAAAAGGCAAGCGGGGCTGCCAGATACAACAGTGACCGAATCCAACCCGGCTTATTACACGGTGCTCTGGTGACCAGCACCTGCGCTCACGGATTAATAAAGTCAATAGACCTTGGGGCCGCCCTGACTATGCCCGGGGTAATCAATATTATTACCGGAGCTGATTTTCCAGTGCTGAGCGGACCGGTCTTGGAGGATCATCCCCCCCTGGCCTCAGGCAAAGTGCGTTATTATGGAGAACCGGTCGCAGTTGTTATCGCCGCCACCGAAGCGCAAGCCGTAGCTGCAGTTGGAGCGGTAAATATTGAGTATGAAGCCCTGCCAATTGTCACTTCCCCTCTTGACAGCTTTAAGCCCGGGGCCCCTCTAATTCACGAAAGAGTGGACTTGTACAAGCGAATGGTATCTGATGTATATCCGGAAAAAGACACTAACATAGCAGACCATATTAAAATACGCAAAGGCGACCTGCCAAAAGGCTGGGCGGCCAGCCACACTATTATTGAAGCCGAGTATGATCTTCCCCAGGCCGATCACATTGCCATGGAAACTCGCAATGTCCAGGCCGAAATCTTACCCGGGGATGAGGTTGTGATCCATTCCTCATCGCAAACCCCCTTTTCCATTAGAAAAGAAATCAGTTCTTGCTTTGGCATCGATTTAGGCAAGATTACCGTCCATGTTCCCCTGGTGGGAGGGGGATTTGGCGGAAAAGCCGCTGTGCAACTGGAATTGATTGCTTATATGGCCTCTCTTTCAGTAGGGGGGCGGCCGGTCAAAATCGCCAATACCCGGGAGCAGGATATATCAACTTCACCCAGCCAATTGGGGCTTCACGCCAGAATCAAACTGGGAGCTGATCAAAGCGGGCGCTTTACAGCTCTGGAAGCAATCTTTATGGTGGATAGCGGGGCTTACTGCGATATCGGTTCGCGAATGGCCAAATCAATGGCTATGAACTGCACTGGCCCCTATCGAATAGACAATGTATGGTGTGATTCTTATTGCATATACACCAACCATATCTATGCCACCTCCTTCCGCGGTTTCGGCCATTTGGAATTTACTTTCGCCCTGGAACGCAGCCTAGATAAACTGGCCGCCCAAATGCAGCTCGACCCCCTGGAATTGCGGCGGAGAAACGCCCTGAAGGCCGGGGACAGCAGCCCTACGCAGGTTGCATTGACAACCAGCAACCTGGGCAACCTGGAGGCCTGTCTGGACAAACTCAAATCCTTGATCAATTGGGACCAAGGCCGGTATATTTCTATCGATGCTAACACCGTACGCAGCAAAGGCATCAGCTGTCTGTGGAAAACCTCGAACTCTCCTACTGATGCCTTCTCAGGAGCAATGGTCATTATCAATCCCGACGGCAGCATCAATCTTATTGTAGGAGCGGTTGAAATCGGGCCCGGCATGTTAACCACTCTGGCCCAAATATTGGCTGAGAAAATGAAAATGGATATTAACCGGATCCATGTGCACATGCCGGTCGATACCAGGGTGTCCCCCCACCATTGGAAGACCGTGGGCAGTATGACGACTTATATGGTGGGCAAGGCGGTGCTCGAAGCGGCTCAAGACGCCATTAATCAATTGCTCAGCCTGGCTGCTATGGTCCTCAAGGTTTCCCCTTCAGATTTGGATGTTGCCCGGGAAAGGGTTTATCTCAAGGATAATCCCGACTATTACATGGATATTGCAGATATCGGCCACGCCTACAAGTATCCTGACGGCAATTCCGTGGGCGGCCAGGTGATTGGAAGGGGAAGCTTTGTAATGCGCCATCTCACCCCTCTGGATCCCAATACCGGACGAGGCAGGCCCGGCCCGGCCTGGACGGTGGGGGCACAGGCCGTAGAGGTTGAATACAATCGCCGCGACCACAGCTATAAAATCCTTAAAGCCGTAACCGTTTTGGACGCTGGCAAGGTCATCAACCCCAAGCATGCCCGGGGTGTCATTACGGGCGGCGTGAGCATGGGCCTCGGGGTGGCCACCCGTGAAGAGATCATTTATGATGAACAGGGCCAAATCGGCACCTCCAGCCTGCGCACTTATAAAGTGCTGCACTGCGGTCAACAGCCCGAGTATGTGGTAGATTATGTGGAGACGCCTCTCTTGGACTCTCCCTACGGAGCCAGGCCTATAGGAGAACATGGCATAATCGGCATGCCAGCCGCCCTGGCCAACAGTCTCAGCCTGGCCGCCGGAATTGAACTGGATCAGTTGCCCTTAACCCCGGAATTAATATGGAAACGGCTGGAGGAGGAGAAGCGATGATCCCTTTCGATTTTGAATATTATCAGCCTGCTTCAATAGCAGAGGCAGTACAACTTTATAACGATTTGCAGCAAAACGGGAAAGCGCCCATGTACTACGGAGGGGGCACCGAAATCATCACCATGGCTCGCAACAGCAGCATCAAGACCCAGGCGGTTATCGATATCAAACAGATACCTGAATGTCAGCAGTTGGAAACAAAAGGTCAAAGCCTGATTATCGGAGCGGCGGTCACGTTGACCGCCATAGCCGAAGCCAACCCCTTCCCCCTGCTGACCCAGGCGGGATCAAGAGTGGCCGATCACAGCGTGCAGAACAAAATAACCCTGGGAGGCAATGTTTGCGGAACCATCATCTACCATGAGGCCGTGCTCCCCCTTTTGCTCGCCGACAGCGAGGTTTGCATATCCGGTATTAATGAATCTCGGACAGAATCCATACATACTGTATTCGACCAGCAGATGAGGCTCAACAACGGGGAACTGGTGGTGCAATTCAAAATTCCCCTGGAGTATACCTCCCTGCCCCACTGGCATGTCAAAAAAACCAAATTGGAAAAGATCGATTATCCTTTGATTACCTTATGCGCCTTGAAAAAAGACGGGGCTATCCGCATAGCATTGAGCGGGGCTTGTTCCTTCCCCTTCCGGGGCCGGGCTATGGAAAAGGCCTTAAACCAACCGGGAGAGGATCTGAGCAAACGTGTTGCCCAGGCCCTGCAGCAACTGCCCGGACCTTTGCAGGATACTGTGGCCGGCTCATCTAATTACCGCAGATTTGTGCTGGGCAACCTGCTGGAAGATGCCATAGATGGCTTGGAGGGATAAATGATGTTTCAAATGCAGCAGATCGGGCCCATTCAACTGGATATTAACGGCGCCAAGATTAGCGCGGTTGTCAGACCGGCAGACACCCTGCTGTATGCTTTGAGGGAGGTTCTGGGGCTGACCGCCGCTAAGCCGGGATGCGAAAACGGCGACTGCGGATCATGCACGGTTTTGGTCGACGGTCTGCCGGTCAAATCCTGCTTGATGCTGGCGGTAGAAGCGGTAGGCCATAAGATCACCACCTTGGAAGGTCTGCAGGACGCTCCTATTCAGAAGGCTTTTGTAGAGCACCGGGCTTTTCAGTGCGGCTATTGCACCCCGGGTTTCATCATGACCTGTCAGGGGTTGATAGAAAAACACCCTGATGCCGACGAAGATACCATGTTCACCTGGCTGGAATCAAATATCTGCCGCTGCACCAGCTACGAAGAGATCACCGGGGCGGTGCGCAGTGTACTGAATATAACCCCGGAATAAAATACCGGTTGCCGGAAGCAGCGACAGTTCCCGGTCGATTAGGATAATTCGCCCCGGGGCGTTCACCGCTTTGGTTACCGCCAAAAAATCAGGACTACCCTGACATTATCCTTTCCCGAGCGGTGGCGGTGTCCGGCCGGCCAGCCTGCCGGGGCGAAATAAACCAGACCCGGCGGCGCATCCCGCAATCGATCTTTTTTTATGGCCTATGGCTTATCTTTTTTGCGGTCGCTTCTCCCTTAAATGGCGCCAATAAACACCGCTTCTTCTAAAAGCCGGCGAAATAATAAACTATCAAGACCAGCTGCAGGACTAGTATTATTGGGAGGCCGTATTTGAAACTGCGGTGGCGGGTTTTGTGCCGGAATTGATACATAGCCAGTATTCCGCCTAAGGCGCCACCTAGAAGCGCAGCTGTGAAAAGGGTTCTTTCCGGAATCCTCTTTTCCCCGCGCTGTGAGTAGCCTTTGTCGAGCGCGAATAATACATAGCACAGAGTATTGACCGCCAAAGCGTAAAAAAGCAAGACTTGATGCGCAAACCCGCTGTAGGCCATGCCGCTATTCCTCCCCCAGGATTGATTTCTCCGTCATTACGGCCATCCATGACTGCATCACAGCTGAAGGATTGGTCATAGAGAGTATGGTGACTAACTGCGATCTGCAGACGTCGGCTCTATCATCATAATATTATTATAACCGCGGATACTGATCTTGCTGTCGAATACCCCGCAAAAAAACCACGCTCATCCGTTAACACGGAAAATAGGCCAAGATTGCTTTTACAGTGCCGCCGCAGTGGTTTAAGATATAGGATAGCTGCAATAATATTTTTGTGAAAGTCTGCTTTAGAAGGTGAGTCTCTTTGCGTGAGGAAATAGTCTTTACTTGCGGGGAAGGCCGTTTGGGCATACAGGTTCAGGCCATTTTAACTGGTGACGGGGTGGCAGTCTTCCTCACCGGGGGGGAAAAACCTCATGTGGGGGGAGTGGCGATGAGTGTTCCGCGCCATCCCCGGACAGCTTCGGGTCAACGCCCGCAAACCTGGGTAACCCCCCGCTCTGGACACCGCGATTCTGATGTTGCCACCCTGGTGGCCGAGCAGCTCTGCCGGGAAACCGGTTGTTGCGCGGCAGTAATAGCGGGAATTCATATTGATCGGGCCTCCCGTCAGGAAATTGATGCCCTGGTGCAAAACAGCCTGGAAGCAGCCCGGCTATTGGCTGACAGAATCAAGCAGATAGTGGAGATCGAACATGCATAAGAACCTGCGCTCCTTTATTGAGCAACTACGCCGGGAAAAAGACATTATCGAGATAACGGCTGAAGTAGACCCCTATCTGGAACTGGCTGAAATCCACCGCCGGGTGGTGGAAGAAGGCGGTCCGGCCTTATTATTCACCCGGGTTAAAGGGAGTTCATTTCCGGTTGCCACCAATTTATTTGGCACCGTACGGCGTATGGAAATGGCCATGGGTCCCAAACCGCAAGCTATTGTAAACAAAGCCATCAACGCCTTGCACCGGCTCTTACCGCCGCGCTTGAGCAGTTTGTGGGGGGAACGCGGTTGGCTTCTGGATATGGCCCGCATCGGCTTGAATCATGTGCCGTCCCACCGGGCGCCGGTTTTAAGAGAGTCCTTGCAGCCGGTTAATATCAAAGCCCTGCCGTGCATCACCAGCTGGCAGGAGGACGGCGGACCGTTCTTCACCCTGCCCCTGGTGTATACCGAAAGCCCGCATGGAGGCGAACACAACCTGGGCATGTACCGCATGCAGGTATTCACTGCAACTCAAACCGGCATGCACTGGCAGATCCATAAAGGCGGCGGATTTCACTTCCATGAAGCTGAGCAGCTTGGTCAGCCCCTGCCGGTGACGGTATTCCTGGGAGGGCCGCCGGCATTGACCGTTGCCGCCATCACGGCTCTGCCGGAACCTTTGCCGGAACTGCTTTACGCTTCATTCCTGCTGGGAGACAAAATTGCCATGACTAAGATAGCCGGCCATCCCCATCCCCTGGTGGCAGAAGCCGAGTTTGCCCTGTGCGGGGTGGTTCCCGCCCATGTACGCAAGCCGGAAGGACCATTCGGCGACCATTATGGCTACTATTCTCTGGTGCATGATTTCCCGGTGTTTAACATAACACAGCTTTACCATCGCTCCGATGCCATTTATCCTGCCACCGTTGTCGGCAAACCCAGACAGGAGGATTATTACATCGGGGAGTGGATGCAGGAATTGATCAGCCCCATCTTTCCGCTGCTGATGCCCGGGGTCAAGGACCTGCGCAGTTATGCTGAAGCCGGTTTTCATACCTTGAGCGCGGCCGTGGTCAGGGAGAGCTACTTCCGCGAAGCCCTGGCCCACAGCTTCCGCATCCTGGGTGAAGGTCAGCTTAGCCTCACCAAGGTTTTGCTGGTAACCGACGTGGCTTTAGACCTGCGCGATTTTCCGCATCTCCTGGAGACTATCCTGATGCGGCTCGATCCTGGACGGGACCTTGTAATTCTGCACAATACCTCCATGGATACACTGGATTACACCGGCCGCAAATATAATCAGGGCAGCAAAGCGATCATCATAGGCATCGGCAACCCGGTGCGCGAATTACCTCGGAATTATAGCGGAAACCCCCTTCCCCGGATTGATAAGATAAAGCCCTATTGCTCCGGGTGCCTGCTCATATCCGGAGCCAGCTATGAGCAAGAACCGGGGTTGGGGGCGCAGTTGACCGAGGCGGCTCATGCAGAACTGCAATCCTGGCCCCTGGTGATACTTGTGGATGATATTGATTCGATATCCGATCAGACCTCTTTCCTGTGGACCGTATTCACCCGTTTCGACCCCATGCTCGATATTCATGCACAGCAGCACATGCGCCGGAATGCCATCGAATACCGGCTGCCCTTTATAATCGACGCCCGTATGAAACCGGAATATCCGGCTGAGTTGGTGCCCCGGGAAGACATCGTAGAACGGGTCGATCAGCGCTGGGGCAGTTTGTTCAGAAACAATTAACTGAATTCGGGCAGAGCGAACGACGGAAGCGAAGAGCAAGGCGCTCAATAGGCCCGC